>Ga0105350_10000007_pt1 | contig 250806 bp, 235 predicted proteins | sample EN1Hudsemesocosm_FD_83506 | JGI IMG/M metagenome (GOLD analysis project Ga0105350, IMG submission 83506) | Methane-oxidizing microbial communities from mesocosms in the Hudson Canyon - EN1E Hudson Canyon | ecosystem: Environmental > Aquatic > Marine > Cold seeps | place: Hudson Canyon... | reverse complement strand
TCTTTAGGTCTAAAACAAATGGGCAGCGATCCTTGGCAAGATATTGCTAACCGCTACCCAAGCACTAGCCGTTTACAAGGTAAAGTTACAAATATTGCTGATTACGGTTGCTTCGTTGAAATCGAAGAAGGTGTTGAAGGTTTAGTTCATATGTCTGAAATGGACTGGACTAACAAAAACGTACACCCATCTAAAGTAGTTCAGTTAGGTGATGAAGTCGAAGTTATGGTATTAGAAATTGATGCTGAACGTCGTCGTATTTCATTAGGTATGAAACAGTGTAAATCTAACCCTTGGGAAGATTTCGCAATGTCACACAATAAAGGTGACAAAGTGTCTGGTTCAATCAAATCTATCACTGACTTTGGTGTATTCATCGGTCTTGATGGCGGTATTGATGGCCTTGTTCACTTATCAGATCTTTCATGGGATGAAGAAAATGAAGATTTAATTCGTGATTACAAAAAAGGTGATGATTTAGAAGCCGTTGTATTAGCAATTGATCCTGAACGTGAGCGTATTTCATTAGGCGTTAAGCAAATGGAATCTGATCCTTTCTCTGAATACATGTCAGAGCATCCTCGTGGTTCAGTTGTTACGGGTAAAGTCACTGAAGTTGACGCTCGTGGTGCAACAGTAGAACTAGCTGAAGGTATCGAAGGTTATATTCGTGTTGCAGATATTGCTCGTGAACGTACTGAAGATGCAAGCCAAGTATTATCAGTTGGTGATGAAGTTGAAGCGAAATTTACAGGTATGTCTCGTAAAGATCGTACATTAACATTATCAATTAAAGCGAAAGATGTTCAAGAAGAAACAGAAGCGTTGAAAGAATACTCTAATGTTTCAAGCTCAGGTGCCGGTACATTAGGTGACTTGTTAAAAGAGCAACTGGATCAAAACGATTAAGTTTGATTTGTAAATAATGAATAAGCACCTAGACATCTGTTTAGGTGCTTATTTTTTTATATGTAAAAGTAAGTTTTAAGACAGAAATAGTCTTACGTTAGAGGATAGGAAACGATATGACAAAGTCAGACTTGATTGACATATTATCTGAAAAACAATCACTGTTAAATTACCGTGATGTTGAGTTGGCAGTAAGACTTATAATTGAACAAATGAGTGATAGCTTATCAACTGGTGAGCGTATTGAAATTCGTGGCTTTGGTAGTTTTACGCTACATCATCGTCCACCCAGAGTTGGTCGTAATCCTAAAAGTGGTGAATCTGTAGAATTAAGTGAAAAGTATGTCCCTCACTTTAAGCCAGGTAAAGAGCTACGTGATCGAGTAAATGACTCAGCAGGATTTTAGACAGGAAGAACATGAAAATAAGTCTGGAATCTCGTACAGACATCAATGAAATAGTTTCTTATGACGATAATCATATCGTCATAAGAAGTTATTCTAATACTGAATTACAGACTGTTAATCAAAGTCTTGTAATCAGCCCTAAACAGCTTATCTTAAATAAGCGCCTCACCATTTCACACTCTGATGATATTGCTTTTATAGAAGCTTTAGAACCTGAGGTCATTATTATTAGCCAAGCTCTTGGCTATCAAATCCCTCCCACTTTTGCAGCACACTTCGCACAGAAATCCATCGGGGTCGAAGCTATGCCAATTGGACCTGCTTGTCGTACTTATAATTTGTTGGCCGCTGAAGGTCGTCATATTGTACTAATCTTAGATTTTGACTGATTCTACTTCTGGAAAACTTTAACGCAATCCTGCACAAAGAGTAGGTGATGGAAGAGGGTGTGTAAAAGAGATCAGGAGAGAAGGATCTGATTAACATAATGATTTATCATTATATTCTATGATGTATTCAGTTTTGACTGTGTTTATCAACTTGACCTCAGACAAGTAAGTAGAGACAATCGTTCCACGTATATTTAAGACAAATGACAGCATATGAGTGTTTTCGCGTACTTCTTGATCTAGATCAAGAAGTACGCGAAAGCTTATCAGCTGAAATACTGTAAGATATAGGCTGTTTTAATTAGCGTGATGGAATTGGGGCGTCTATCTTTTCTAAAGATAGGTGAATAATTAAAAAGATTGTTTTTTATTGATAGAAGGTGTGGTCGCTATGCAAGCGGAACAAGAGCAATATAGTTTTACAATAGTCAAGTGGTTCGCCTATATGGCGGTTGTCTACTTGGTAGTAGGAACCGGTATAGGTGTGTATATCGCTTCAGAATTGGCATGGCCAGTTTTGAACTTCGATAATCCATATATTAGTTTTGGTCGTTTACGTCCATTACATACCAATGCAGTTATTTTTGCATTTGGGGGTTCAACATTAATGGCAACAGCCTATTACATTGTGCAACGTACATCAGGTGTACGCTTGTGGAGTGATAAATTAGCTTGGTTTACCTTCTGGGGTTGGAATCTGGTTATTGTTAGTGCTGTTATTACTCTACCTTTAGGTTACACTCAATCTAAAGAATATGCAGAGTTAGAATGGCCAATTGATATTTTGATTGCGGTTGTTTGGTTGGCTTATAGCTTCAACTTCATGATGACGCTTTCTATCCGTAAGGTTTCACATATTTACGTTGCTAACTGGTTCTTCTTAGCAATGATGATTATGGTAACGTACCTGCATGTAGTAAACAGCCTATCAATTCCTGTCGAATTATTTAAATCCTACTCAATCTTTTCTGGTGTACAAGACGCTATGATTCAGTGGTGGTGGGGACATAATGCTGTAGGTTTCTTCTTAACAGCGGGTTTCCTAGGTATTATGTATTACTTTGTACCTAAACAAGCAAATCGTCCTGTTTATTCTTACCGCTTATCTGTTGTCCATTTCTGGGCATTAACATTTGGTTACGTATGGTTAGGTGCTCATCATCTACAATATACAGCTTTACCAGATTGGACAGGTTCTCTTGGTGCAGCTATTTCGTTAGCAATGATCATTCCTTCATGGGGTGGCGCGATTAACGGTATGTTCACATTAAGTGGTGCTTGGGATAAATTACGTACAGATTACATCTTACGCTTCATGATTGTTTCTTTAGCATTCTATGCTATGTCAACATTTGAAGGCCCTGTAATGGCTGCTAAAACAGTTAATGCTTTATCACATTACACTGACTGGACCATCGGTCACGTACATGCGGGTGCATTAGGTTGGGTTGCAATGGTATCTATTGGTGCTATCTACCACATGGTAGAACGCCTATGGGGTACAACAATCTACTCTGTTAAGTTAGTTAACTTACACTTCTGGATGGCGACAATTGGTACAGCGGTTTACATCACAGCAATGTGGGTATCAGGAATTATGCAGGGCCTTATGTGGCGTGCATATGATGATTACGGTAACTTAGCGTATACCTTTGTAGAATCAGTAGCCCAAATGCATCCGTACTACGCAATGCGTGCTGCAGGAGGACTTATCTTCTGGATAGGTGGTTGTATTATGTTATTCAACATTACTGTAACTATTCGTAAAGCTATGGCTGATTCATCTGCTCAATCAGCAGCTATCGCTAACGCTAAAATTTAAGGAGACTGGAATGTCTGAACATAACTCAAATAAGCCAATTTCCTTTCAAGAAAAACTTGAAAAGAATGTATGGGCGCTAGTATTAGCAACCGCTATGATTGTATCAGTAGGGGGGATAGTTGAAATTGTACCCTTGTTCTATATAGATACGACATTTGAAGATCTTAATCATCCTGAATATGAAGAGCTACAAGGTGTTCGTCCTTATACCGCTCTAGAATTAGCAGGTCGTGATATCTATCAACGTGAAGGCTGTTACTTATGTCATTCACAAATGATTCGTCCTTTCCGTGATGAGAAAGATCGTTATGGTCATTACTCATTAGCGGTTGAATCTAAATATGATCATCCATTCCAATGGGGTTCTAAACGTACAGGTCCAGATATTGCTCGTTTAGGTGGTAAATATTCTGATGCATGGCATATCCAACATTTACGTGCTCCACGTAGTGTGGTTCCAGAATCAGTTATGCCTAACTACCCATGGTTAGATGATGCAACTATAGACGGCGTTGGTATCGAAAAACGTGTTAAAGCGATGAGAGTATTAGGTGTTCCATACTCAGATGAAGATATCAAAGGTGCTGCAGCATCAGTTGAAGGTAAAACTGAAATGGATGCAATGGTTGCTTACCTACAAGTGTTAGGTACTATGATTAAATTTGAACCAGGTAGAGATTATCGTGACTAAACTTCAAGAGTATTTTCATACTGATTGGAGTGCAATGACTGGGCAGGATTGGTTCGGAATGATGTTAACAGTATTCGTTTTCATCACTATGATCATCGCTTATTATTGGGTATTAAATCCTAAAAATAAAGATAGCCTAGAGTCGCATCGCACTATGATTTTAGACGAAGAAGAGAACAATTCGGAGAGACAAGATGGCAGATAATAAGAAAAACCCTAGTCAGGTAAGTGACACCGGACATGTTTGGGACGGGATCAGAGAGTTAAATAATCCTTGCCCTAGATGGTGGCTGAACTCACTATATTTAAGTGGTTTAATGGTTGTTGTTTATTTTGTGTTGTATCCATCATTACCTTTAGTGAATGATAGTACGAAAGGTTTGTTAGGTTGGACACAGATTAACGAGTTTAAGGAAGATCTAGCACAAGTTGAAGCGGTACGTGCACCCTTTGAACAAAAACTTGCTGAAATGAGTGCTGTAGAAATCTTAGCTGACCAAGAAATGCTGAACTATGCAATCGGTTCTAGTAAAGTACTTTATGGTGATAACTGTGCTGCATGTCATGGTACGGGTGGTGCTCCAGCTGAATCTGCTGGTTATCCAAACCTGACTGATGATGACTGGTTATTTGGTGGTGACATCAATGACATCATGATGAGTATTGCCAATGGTCGTGCTGGAACAATGATGGCTCACGGAAACTTATTGAGTACAGACGAAGTTGATCAACTTGTCCAGTTTGTAGTGGCTAGTGCTAATGGTACTGCGACTGAAGCAGGTATGGCATTATTTACTGCTAAGGGTTGTTTTGCTTGTCATGGTGCAGATGCGAAAGGTATCAAAGCCATGGGTTCAGCTAACTTAACCGATAAAATCTGGCGTTTCTCTGGTGATGAAGACCAAATTCGTCACACCATTGTTCATGGTGTAAATGATGCTTCAGATCCTCAAACACGTGTTGCTGTAATGCCTCAATGGAGCGAGAAAGTAGCGATTATGTTACAGGTTCGAGCTGATGCCATTGCTGATGATGAAGATCCAAATGATATTGATTGGTCTGATGAGTTAGAAGGTGATGAAGCAGAGCGTTTAACAGAAACAGAAATTAAGAAATTAGCTGTTTATGTTCACCAATTTGGTGGCGGTCAATAATATAAACATTAGAGAAGGTGAACGCCTTCTCGTAAGTTTGGAGAAATTATTATGAATGTAGATTGGGTTTCCATTTCCGTCATCTTGAGCGTTGTAGCAATGATTGCCGGCCTTGCATATTTTGTACACTATGCAATGAAGCATATCAATGAAGATCACTCTTCTGATGATTAAAGATTAGTATTAATCATTAAAAAGCCGGCTGTTTGCCGGCTTTTTTTTGCATAAATTTAATAGGATAGCAACATATAAGTAAACACTTATGTGAGTGGATATATGGTACAATTCGTCGGTGAATTACAGCTAGGAAATGATTGTGAGAGAAGAGCAAAATAATACAAATGTTGATGAGATTTATGAAGAAGTCTCAGATTGGCATATTAATGCCGGTGGGATCAAAATTGTTGCTAAGCGTCTTGCAGGTCGATTTCGTAGTCTGAAATGGATAGGCATGTCTATTTGGTTAGTATTATTTTTAGGGCCTTACATACAGTTTAATGGTCGCCAAGCGATTTTATTTGATCTGCCGAATCGACAGTTTAATATTTTTCATATTACCATCTATCCACAAGATATTTGGATGCTATCTCTCACCTTACTTTTCTTTGCAATCCTACTGGCAGCAGTAACTACAGTAGCAGGTCGAGTGTTTTGTGGTTATTTCTGCTTCCAAACCGTCTGGACTGATATTTATACGTATATCGAAGGCAAGGTGGAGGGGACAACGCCACAAAAGGCCATGAAGTTTAATAAGGCACCTTGGTCTGCTAATAAGGTAATGCGTAAGTTACTTAAACATACTTTATGGCTGATTATTGCCGTTATGACGGGCATTTCATTTGTTGCTTGGTTTACTGATTCATTTCAATTATGGCGAGATTTATTTAGCTTCGAAGCATCAATGTTGGCCGTGATCATTATTGCAACATTCACCGGTGGTACCTATACCTTTGCTGGTTTTATGCGTGAGCAAGTCTGTTTTTGGTTATGTCCTTATGCTCGCTTACAAGGTGTTATGTATGATCAAGATACGCTATTACCTTCTTATGATGCAGAACGTGGTGAGCCTCGTGGACGCTTGAGAAAAGGACAAGACACGTCAGCAAAAGGTAGCTGTGTTGATTGTAATGTGTGTGTTGCCGTCTGTCCTACGGGAATTGATATTCGCAAAGGCCAGCAAGAAGGGTGTATCACCTGTGGCCTGTGTATTGATGCCTGTGACAGTATTATGGAAAAGGTTAAACAGCCTAAGGGCTTAATTCGTTATGCCTCGTATAAAGAATTACACCATAATGCTCCAACGATACCGTTATTCAAGCGCTTTAGAGTCTATGTCTATGGCTTTATATTGTTAGCTGCACTGGCTGGAATCGTAAATGGCTTTATGAGTTTATCGCCAACAGAATTTAAGGTTGTGCATGAACGTCAGCCATTATTTGTACGCTTAAGTGATGGTTCTATTCAGAATAAATATACTGTTAAAGTGCTGAATAAGACAAAAGAAACAATGACCTTAGTCTTCTCGATAGAAGGCATTGAAGGTGCGACCTTACATGGATTAACTGAGATAGTCATAAAACCAGGTAAAGTCACACCAGTAACGGCTTTAGTTAGAGTACCTGATAATATGATGACGAGTGCTCTTATGCCAATTATTTTTAAAGGTCAGACTATATCTGATACAGATATAGCAGTAGAATATAAAAGTATGTTTATGGGGCCCAAGTAGGTTTAAGAAAAAAATGAATATTTCACAACATAATAAAGAAGCACTTAAAAATCCTTGGGTATGGGGGATGATTATTTTTTTGATCATTTTTCTAGCTGCAAATGCTGTCTTTATTTTCCAAGCATTTAAATTTTCACCTGATCTTGTTGTTGAGGATTTCTACGAACGTGGCAAACGTTATGAAGATACGCAAAAGCGTATTGAAGCTGAAAAAGCATTGGGTTGGACAGGAATACTTCAGGTTCCCAGTAAAACACGCGTTAATCAGCAGCAAAGTTATGATGTCTTGATTCAAGGTCGAAACTCCGTGAGTTTAGCCTTAGATTCTGTCACTATGTTTGCCTATAGACCTTCAGATGCTGAGGCTGATTTTGTGCACACTATGACTCATAAATCACCGGGTACCTATACTGTTAACATGGCGTTTACATTACCAGGAATTTGGGATTTAATTGTGGTTGCGAAACAAGGTGAACAAGAGTTTCTTATTACAAAACGTGTGACGATCTCACCTTAATAATTATTGATGCTTAAGCAGAAGTTACGGTTAAGTTAAAATGCCGGTTTCTAGGTGTTTACCACGATATTTTGATACTGAAAGTATTCACCATGTGATAAGGTATGCTCTCGTTTTTTGGGGTTAAATTTTATCTTGTCTCTATCTTGTTATCATTGCGGTTTACCAGTTGAAAAGGCGGGGAAGTTTACAGCCGTTCTTGCTGAGAAAAACTATGATTTTTGTTGTTATGGCTGCCAGACTGTTTGTCAGACAATTCATAGTGCAGGCTTAGAAAGCTTCTATCAAAAAACACCTGAAGGCGAGCAACTCGCGCCGCCTCCTGGACAATCTTCTGATCTGGCATCTTATGATTTAGATGAGGTACAGTCTGATTACGTCGGTGACTTAGGTGATGTTCGCACAATTCATTTACTTGTTGAAGGCATCCACTGTGCAGCCTGTGTCTGGCTAATTGAGAATCGCTTATCTAAACAGCATGGCGTGATCTCAGTAGAAGTAAACCTGACTGCAAAGCGCTTACGATTACGTTGGGATAATCGTATTAATCCTTTATCTACGTTTTTAACTGCACTGAGTAATATTGGCTATTCTGCTGTTCCTTTCGATGTTGATCGAGCTGAGGGCGCACTTGCTCGTAAGCACCGAAGCTTATTATATCGGATGGCTTTTGCTGGCTTTGCAATGATGAATCTTATGTGGATTTCTATTGCCTTATACAGTGGGGCAGATGAAGGTGAATTCAAGAATTGGTTTCATTGGATAAGCTTATTAATAGCAACGCCGACTTTATTCTATGCAGGTTATCCATTTTTACGCAATGCGATATTAGGTTTAAAACATCGTTATTTGACCATGGATTTGCCCATTGCTATTGGTGCTTCTGCAACCTATAGTTACTCAACCTATATTACTTTGAATGGCTCAGTGAGTGGCCATGTGTATTTTGATACTGTGGTTAATTTCCTCTTTGTAATATTAGTAGGGCGTTATCTTGAAGCTATTTCTAAACGTGAAGCCTTATCAGCAACATCACGCTTAATGGAATTGCAGCCTAAACTTGCGACTATCATTTCAGGAGATGAAACAAAAGTTGTTCCTATCCGTTCAGTTCAAGTCGGCGATCATTTACTGGTTAAGCCCGGCGAGCAGGTCCCTGTTGATGGTGTTGTTATTGAAGGACAAAGTGCAGTAGATGAGTCAATGTTAACAGGGGAGTCACAGCCCATTGTTAAAACCTTATCTGATACGGTAGTGGCTGGCAGCATTAATGGTGAAGGTGCCTTTACAGTTAAAGCTGTGCATGTGTTGAGAAATACAGCTCTCGCTAATATCGTATCCTTAATGGAAGATGCTCAAGCTTCCAAAGCACCGATACAATGCACGGCTGATAAACTAGTTCCTTGGTTTGTTGTTATTACACTTTCATTAGCTTTTTTTACATTTATCTATTGGTTACAGTTTGATTTTGAACAAGCATTATTAGCGGCCACTTCAGTACTGATCATTACCTGTCCTTGTGCGTTTGGTCTGGCAACACCCATGTCTGTGGCGGTTGCAACAGGCGTTGGTGCTCATCGAGGCATTCTTATTAAACAAGGTACGGCATTAGAAGCTTTATCTAAAGTAAGTCATTTTGTATTTGATAAAACAGGCACATTAACTGCCGGCGAACTTCGCCTTGTTAATATCACGACAGTTGAAGCCTATACGAAAGATGAATTACTGCTGTTAGCTGCATCAGTAGAACGAAATTCTGAACACGGTATTGCGAAAGCGATTATGCAATCAGCTGGTGAGAAAAAATTGACCTTATTACCAATAAGAGAGTTTTCCTCATCACCTGGACAAGGTGTTCAAGCATTGGTTGGGGATAAGCAGATCTTTGTCGGGACTGAAGCATGGATTGTGCAAGAGAATATTAATATTGAAGAAGCATGGCAATCTCAACGAGTGGAGCTAGAGTCTCAGGGAAAAAGTTGTGTTTTTATCGCAATTAACGGCATGATTTCTGGATTGATGGCCTTTGCAGATGAGTTGCGTGATGAAAGCCAAGAACTTGTTGAGAAGTTACAGCAACAAGGACTTGCTATCACAGTATTAAGTGGTGATCGAAGTGCTGTTGTCGCAGCCATCACAAAACCATTGAAAAAGATAAATCGTTGTGCAGAAGTGTTACCTAAAGATAAAGCGGATACCATCAGGCAATTACAGCAACAAGGGGAAATTGTTGCAATGGTCGGAGACGGTGTAAATGACTCACCAGCACTTATTCAGGCTGATGTCGGCATGGCTCTTGCCTCTGGTACTGATGTATCAATCGAAAGTGCTGATATTGTTTTATCTCATAATGACTTGATGAAAGTATTAGAATCAAAATTGTTAGCAAGTCGAACATTAAGCACTATTAAGCAGAATATTGTATTATCAATTAGCTATAATATTATTATGGTGCCATTAGCGATGATGTCTTTAGTCAGCCCGTTTGTGGCAGCATTAACGATGCCGATAAGCTCATTGTTAGTAATTGCTAATGCAGCTAGAATTAAAAACCTTTTTAAGGAGTAATAATAATGGATGTTATATATGGTTTATTACCTGGAATGTTATTGTTAGGTGTCTTAGGTGTGGTGATATTTTTCTGGGCTGTAAAAAGTGGACAATATGATGATATGGAAGGGGCTGCGAGTAGAATTCTAATGGATGATATTCCAAATCCTGTACATGAAGATCTGGCCGAAAAAACTAACAATAATGACACTAAAGGCAAGTGACAATCTGAGCATATGAAACAATTTTATTTATTTGTATCCTTGTTATGCAGCATCATGTTCTCTGTCTCTGCAGAGACGATTAAATTAGGTATGTCTGCAGCTCTAACAGGTCCTTCAGCAGCGCTAGGTAATAATATGCGTTCTGGGATTGATAGTTATTTTTCCGTTATCAATGATAAGGGAGGCGTGCGAGGCCGACAGTTAGAGTTTATTGTTCGTGATGATGGTTATGAGCCTGAACGTGCTGCTGACAATATGCGTAAATTAATCGATGATAATGGTGTTTTGGCTTTGTTAGGAAATGTCGGTACACCAACAGCGCTGCTAACAGTGCCTATTGCGAATGCAAAGAAAACACTTTTATTTGGCGCTTTTACTGGTGGTGGAGTCTTAAGGGTTCAGCCGGCTAGCCGTTATATTATTAATTACCGTCCTAGTTATGATGAAGAAACGAGTGAAATGATCTCAGGATTGTTAAATATCGGTATCAAACCTGATGAGATAGGTTTTTTTACTCAGCGTGATGGTTATGGCGATGCAGCTTTTAATGGAGCCATAAATGCCTTACAACAGCACGGTTTTAGAAACTCAGCTTCATTAGTTCATGGCAGGTATACTCGCAACACCTTAAATATTGAAGATGCAATTGTATCTATTTTAGATGCAGAAGTGACTCCTAAAGTGATCATTATGGCGGGGGGATATGCTCCATCAGCAAAATTCATCAAATTGATAAAACAGGATTTGCCAGACTTATGGTTTATCAATGTATCTTTTGTGGGCAGCTTTTCTTTGCAAAAAGAGCTTGAAGGCAACGATAGCCACGTTATCATTACGCAGGTTGTACCCGAGATAAATGCCTCTCTGCCTATTGTAGAAGAATACCTTTCCGCTTTGCACGAGTTTAACCCCGCTCTAGAGGCTAATGAGATTTCATTAGAAGGCTTTATTGTAGCCAAGGTTTTTCATCAAGGCTTATTGAATATTGAAGGTGAGATTACGAAAGAAAGTATTATTAAAGGCCTGGAAGGAATTAATGATTTAGATATCGGATTAGGACTCAATATTAATTATAATAAGCTTGAACATCAAGCGATTCATCAGCTTTGGGTGACGACACTCGCCAATGGGAAGGTCATGCCTTTTTCATGGGAAATGATGTTAGATGAGGGCGTTAGTAATGAGTAATGGACTCGATCATGTTTAAATTATGGAGTATAAGAAGTTTACTTCAGTTGTGGTCTCTTGCTACGATTTTAGCCATTATTGTGATTGCTTCTGTTGCAAGCTATACCAATAAACTTTTTTCAGAAACACAGGGTGATTTGACTGAAAAAGTATTGCCTATGGAAGATGCGAGTCGCAAGATTAGTGCGGTGGCATTTTCATTCATAACCCGTCAAAAACAGGTCATCGCATCACAAACGATTGAAGAAATTAACACCCTCATACCACGAGAAACATTAGAAGCTGAATTTAATAGGTATTTGAAGAGAATTGCTGCATCGGTAACTGAGAATGAACGAGGAAATGCAATTTCAGTTTCGCTACAAGAAAAATTCCAACATTTTTTAGAGGTTGATAGCAATCTTTTGGGCTTAATTCGACGACAACATGAATTAAGGACTCAGCTTAAGAAACAAATTAAAACGGTTGACAGTTTAGAGCAAAAGATTCAAAACCGTGTTGAAGCAATTTCAGGCCGAATCAATCTCCAAGTCAGTCGATATAAGAGAGAAATAAGACAAAGAAATCCTAATCAGCAATCATCGAATTTAATTAGTGAAAGAGCTTTTAGAAAACAAGACAATATTCAAAAATTAAGTCAATCAGTACGCTTAAATGTGCTGAGAGTGAGTTATTTAACACAAGCCTTAATTCAATCAGAAAATACTGATAGGTTATTAAGCCTTCGAGACAATGATATTAAACAGCATAATGCTGTGCTAAAAGCAGATGTTAAGCAGTTAAAGAGTTTATTAGGTGACAATAATGAGCTGGCTAAGATGACGTCTTGGCTCGAGCAGGATATTGGCGCTTTAGCTCAAATAGTGGTGGATGGAAAATCTGCGATTTATTCTTTAAGGCTGCAGCAGCTACAAAACGAAGAGTTATTATCAATAGGGCAGCAGAGTTCCATCACCACCCTTAAAATTGTAACGGCGAAGTTGAATGAACTGTCGTCATTATTGGGAGATAAAAGCTTAAAAACAGTTAATAATTCTACGGTGGTTGCTGATCAAGCTCGCTGGATTATCATTATACTGAGCCTCAGTATTACCATTGGTATGCTCCGTTTTATTAGCTTAATCTCTCAACGAATTAACGGTCCTTTAGATGAGTTACGCAGTGCGATGCACAGTCTATCCTCACAGGAGTTTGATACACGATTAAAACCCATTTCAGGGAATAGTGAATTCAGTATTCTGGCAGAAGACTTTAATTTATTTGCTGAAAACACCCAGCATTTAATCCATGACTTAGATACTGCAAGAGAGTCGTTGCAGACTAGAGAGCAGCACTTAAGTGCTATTTTAAATAGTGTTCCTGAAGCAATCTTGACTTTATCCGCTGATGGCGTAATTGAATCAACTAACCCAACAGCAGGCAGTGTATTAAAAGCTAATGAAGAGGTTTTGATTGGGCTAAATCTAGCTCGATTCTTTGGTGATGGTCAACAGATGTCATCAGTACGCGATCTTGAAGCACGGCTAGAGAAAAGTAGAGAGTTTCAAGGTCGAGATTATAATGGCAAAACATTTAGTATGTGGGTGTCGTTAAACCTAGTTTCTAGTGCTCATGGTGATGTCTGGGTCTGTGTTATTTCAGATATTACAGAATGGAAACGTGTTGAAGCAGAGTTAAAAGTAGCCAGTTCTGAATTAGATGCCATTCTAGAAAATGCTATGGTTGGAATTGCCTTAATTAAAGATAGAGTACTGGTTCGGGTTAATAATAAATTTGAACAATTATTTGGTTACGACCGCGATGTTATAGAAGGGCAGTCAACTCGTTCATTATATGCTTCTGAAGAGGTTTATAATCAATCAGGTGATGATGTTTATAGTGAAATGCAAGAAGGGGGAAGTTATGTCGGCGAAGTTCAGCTAGCCCGACAAGATGGAAGCTTATTCTGGGGAATAATGTCTGGTAAGGCGATTGATCTGAATAACCCAATAGCAGGTAGTATTTGGTTATTTGAAGACATTACCTTACAAAAAGAAAAAGATGAAACCTTACTTAAATTAGCCAGCTTTGATTCATTAACAGGCTTACCTAATCGTAATGTCTTTAATGATCGCATTGAACATGCAATTCATAAAGCGAATCGAAGTTCTTCTCGACTGGCTATTTTCTTCCTTGATTTAGATCACTTCAAACATATTAATGATTCTTTAGGTCATAAAGCAGGTGATACTTTATTACGTGAAGTGGCCGATCGTTTAAAAACATGTGTTCGAGAAGGGGATACTGTTGCTCGCTTAGGGGGCGATGAATTTACGCTTATTTTAGAAGAAGTACGTTCAGCACAGCATGTTGCAAAGGTAGCAGATAAAGTACTCGCTGCGTTATCTCAATCTTATATGTTAGATACAACTGAAGTTAATATTAGCCCAAGTATAGGAATTAGTTTATATCCTGCTGATGGTCGAGATGCAGATACTCTACTAAGGAATGCTGATGCAGCCATGTATCACGCCAAAAACAATGGTCGGAATAATTTCCAATTTTACTCTGCTGAGATGAATGCTCAAGCGACCAAACGCTTAGCAATGGAGTCAAGCCTACGTCGAGCACTAGAGCAAAACGAATTTGAATTACACTTCCAACCACAGATTGATTTAGCAACAGGCCGTATTTCTGGTGCTGAAGCTTTATTACGTTGGAACAATGAAACATGGGGCAATGTTTCACCCGCAGAGTTTGTGCCTATTCTAGAAGATACGGGTTTAATTTCTACAGTGGGTGAGGTGGTTATCAAAAAAGCAATTGATGGTTATCTATCATTACGCGATAAGCTTGATCCTGAATTCCAAATAGCAGTGAATTTATCGGGCCGACAATTTCAGGGTGGTCAACTGGCTACCTTTGTGCGAACCCAATTAGAACAAAGTGGCATGTCGGCTAAAAACCTAGAGTTAGAAATTACTGAAACGGTATTAATGGATGATACTGAATTAGCGGTGACTACACTTAATGATATAAGTGCTCTAGGCATAACACTGGCAATCGATGACTTTGGAACGGGCTACTCATCGCTTTCATATCTAAAACGTTTCCCTTTGAATGTGTTAAAAATTGACCGTTCATTTGTTCGTGATGTCACCCATGATGATGATGATGCTGCTATTGTCGATGCAATTTTAGCTATGTCACGACATTTAAACCTTAAAGTTGTAGCGGAAGGTGTTGAGAATAAAGAACAGCTGGCTTTCTTACAGGAAAAGAATTGTGACCGAGTGCAGGGTTACTTCTTTAGCAAACCATTATCTTTAGCTGACTTTAGTGACTTTATTGATCAACACAACGCCAATTTGAACTAGTTTTATATTACTGCGGCTGATGATATTGCATAATTGTCTTTTGATTGGGATTCAGGTGAATACTTAAGCCTAAATCAGGATATAACCATAATTCTGACTCAGGCATATCAGCAAACTTTTCTATTGATGTCGCTTCACCAAAACGGTGTTTAACCATATCGGAATTGAGTTTAATAGAGGGAATATAAGTCAGGCTTTTAACAGCAGTATTCACTAATTGAGAACTATTTTCTAAGGTATAGCGATGCGCGCCACTATCCTGAATTCTAGCATCTAGAGCTTGTGATAAAAGTGCTTCAACAACATGTTCGTCTACCGCTAGAGTTAACACTAGTTTTGCTGATAGCCCACCTAAATTAACGCTATCAAAATACGCTTCTACAGAAGGTTGACTTCCATCTTGGGTGAAAATAGCTGTTTTTCCATACTGACGGACAAGTTGTTGAGCCTGAGCGTATGTTGTGGTGCCAAGGTGAATATCAAAAACTTTGATATTACCATCTGCCATCGTATTAACTTCCCATGGCATAGGGGCGGGTAATTGTTTAGATGGAATAAGCATTAAAGAGGCGATACCTACAACGATGAGGACGAGCCCAAGAAGAAATTTTTTCATGTTTTAACCTAGAGAAGGGGAAGGAGGGACTTGAAGCCAAAAGGTCACGGGACCGTTATTGGTTAATGATACTTGCATATCAGCACCAAACTGACCTGTTTCAACTTGATGATGATGTTGCTTTGCTTGAGTACAAAAATAGGTGAAGAATTGATGGCCTATCTCTGGGCTGGCTGCATGACTAAAGCTAGGACGTAAACCTGAGCGAGTATCAGCGGCTAATGTAAATTGTGGCACTAATAATAAACCACCTTTAATATCCTGTAATGACAGGTTCATTTTATCATTGCCATCACTAAAAACTCGGTAAGCCAGTAAGCGTTTAAGTAATGCATCAGCTTGTTGTTGCTGATCACCACGTTCTATACCGATAAAAACCAGTAAACCTTGGTCGATATGGGCGATTTTATGGTTCTCTACAGTGACATGAGCATGATGTACGCGTTGAAGTAATGCAATCATGCGTGCGGTCTAGGAGTATGAGGCTCTAAATACTCGGCCATTGAGCATGTTGCAGTGATCAATGCTTCAATTAATGCAGGTTCACCTGCTGCATGGCCGGCTAGAGGAATAATATCTAATATCGCTTCTGGCCAAGCTTGATGTAATTCCCATGTTTGTTGAATCGGGCAGACAATATCATAACGGCCATGAATAATAATGGTGGAAATATCTCGAATTTTATCAATATTATTAAGAATGGGCTGCTGAGTGATAAAACATTCATTGATGGCAAAATGGAGCTGAATGCGTGAATGGGCTAAGGGACTGGGATCTTTATTTTCATCAACCAGATATTCGTGATCACGCAGCGTGACAATGGTGCTTTCCCAGTTTTGTAATGTTTTAGCGGCGCTCATTTGTTGTATGTCATCCGCCTCTAGGAAGACTTTATAATAGGAGTTGAGCGGCTGTTTTTGTACAGATTCAGGTAGGTTTTCTACTAATTGCTGCCAAGCCTCGGGGAAAAGTTTTGATGCGCCACCTTCAGAGTAAACCCAATCGATATCTTGTTGACGCCCGAGAAAGACACCTCGCAGAATCATGGCAGATACATGTTGAGGGAAACGTTGTGCGTAACATAGGGCTAAGGTTGCTCCCCATGAGCCACCAAAAATGAGCCATGAGGAAACCTGTAATGCTGTTCTAATGGTTTCCATATCAGCGATGAGATAATCAGTCGTGTTATTTTCTAATTCGCCATGGGGAGTTGAGCGGCCACATCCACGTTGATCAAATAGGATGATTCGGTATACTTCAGGGTCAAAATAACAGCGATGCTGAGGTCGACAACCTGAGCCCGGGCCGCCATGCAAGAAAACCACGGGGATCCCGTTAGGGTTACCACATTCTTCTACATAAACGCGGTGGCAATCTCCTCCCGATAATGTCTCCATTTCAAAGTGGTGAACGGTATAAGGCTCTATTTCAGGATAAAGGGGGATCATAGTGTTTCTCTAGTAACTCTCATTTTATGACTTATTATACTTAAACTATAGAAATTAAAGCGGTCAATATTGATAATGCTGCTAATTAATAACTATTTACCTTGATGTGGAAACAGCTCTGATTTTCATCATTATTTCTCAACTAATTATGGTAATTACTTCGCTATTGCGGGAGAATATACGGTTAGATAGGGCAAAATATACTTTGTCCAAAAAAAACCGTTGATGAAGGCAAGCTAAATGAATTTACACGAGTTTCAGGCTAAACAATTATTAATCCGTTATGGTATTCCCACACCTCAAGGACAAGCAGTAGTGAGTGGCTCTCAAGCACGCCAGGCTGCAGAACAATTAGGTGGAGAACGCTGGGTTGTGAAAGCTCAAGTGCATACCGGTGGAAGAGGAAAGGCTGGAGGAGTCAAGATTGTAGACACTCTGGATGGTGTCGCAGATGCAGCTTATGACATGCTTGGCCAACGATTAGTGACACATCAAACAACAGCGGAAGGGCTGCCCATTAATCAAATATTAGTTGAGCAACCTTCTGATATTGCGCGCGAGCTTTATCTGGCAGTATTGATTGACCGAGTGAGCCAACGTGTTGTGTTCATGGTATCGAAACAAGGTGGAATGGACATTGAAGCCGTAGCGGAAAAAGAACCTGAAGCAATATTGAATTTATATGTTGATCCTGTGGTGGGACTGCAAGCTTATCAATGTCGCCGAGCTGGATTTTTCCTTGATTTAACCGGCACAGCGTTTAAACAGTTACAGGCAGTGATGCAAGGACTGTATCAGCTTTATACGGAGAATGATGCGGACTTAGTTGAAATTAATCCTCTGGTAGTCACTGGCGATGGAGATTTATTAGCTGTTGATGCGAAGTTAAATTTAGATGATAACGCTTTATTTAGACACGCTGAATTAGCAGCTATGTTTGATGCCAGCCAAGAAGATGAGGCGGAAGTCATCGCCAAACAATTTGGCTTAAATTACATTTCCTTAGAGGGTGAAGTAGCGTGTATGGTTAACGGTGCTGGACTGGCGATGGCGACAATGGACTTAATTCAGAAAGAGGGTGGACAGCCCGCTAATTTCCTCGATGTAGGGGGTGGCACAACAGCTGACCGTGTTGCTGAAGCGTTTAAATTGATTTTATCAGATAAAAAAGTGAAATCTATTTTAGTGAATATCTTTGGTGGTATTGTCCGTTGTGACCTAATTGCCCAAGGTATTATTCAAGCAGCACAAGACGTTGAATTATCACTTCCTGTGATTGTGAGACTTGAGGGAACGAATGCCGAATTAGGTCGACAATTATTAACGGATAGCACTATGGATTTGCGAGTAGCACAGGATTTAACCGATGCAGCTAGACAAGCAGTAGCTTCAGCTAAGGGAGTGACGGCATGAGTATTTTAGTTAATAAAGAGACGAGGCTTATCTGCCAAGGTTTTACTGGTAAGCAAGGTACATTTCATTCAGAGCAGGCGATTGCCTACGGTACCGAATTTGTAGGGGGTGTGACGCCAGGAAAAGGCGGGCAAACTCACCTAGATCGACCGGTATTTAATACTGTTTACGATGCTGTTACTGCAACAGGTGCTAATGCTACCATGATTTATGTACCTGCTGCATTTGCAGCAGATGCGATTTTAGAAGCAGCAGATGCGGGCATTAAAGTGATTACCTGTATTACCGAAGGTATTCCTGTACAAGATATGCTTCGCGTTAAACATGCACTAAAAGATTCAGATTCATATTTAGTGGGGCCAAACTGTCCAGGAATTATTACTCCAGATGAATGTAAAATGGGCATTATGCCCGGTTCAATTCATTTAGCCGGTAAAATTGGTATTGTTTCTCGATCAGGTACCTTAACCTATGAAGCAGTACAACAAACGACTCAAAATGGTTTGGGGCAGAGTACCTGTGTAGGAATCGGTGGTGATCCTATTCATGGTATGAACTTTATTGATTGTTTAGAGATGTTTGAAGCCGATCCGCAAACACAAGGTATTGTGATGGTAGGTGAAATCGGTGGTCGTGCTGAAGAGGATGCAGCAGAGTATATCCGAGCTCATGTCACTAAGCCTGTTGTCGCTTATATAGCGGGTTTAACTGCACCAGCAGGTAAACGAATGGGTCATGCTGGCGCTATTATCAGTGGTGGACAAGGTACTGCAGAAGCTAAATTAGCAGCCTTAGCGGCGGCGGGAGTTCATATTGCACGATCACCGGCAGAGATGGGTGATCGGATGCTTGAAGCGATGGAGTCATAAGCAATGAGTGGTGATTTTTGTCTTGTAATGGGGCAAATTAACCCAGTTGTTGGTGATATTAAGGGTAATGTTAAAAAAATAATTTCCGCAGCAAATGAAGCCAGAGATAGCTTAAATGCAGATTTAATTATTTTCCCAGAACTGACGTTAACCGGCTATCCACCTGAAGACTTATTGTTACGACCTGGGCTGACGAAACGGGTTGAAAATGGCTTACGTAAGTTAAAAAAGAAGATTAATGGTATTGCGATAATTGTCGGCCATACTGAGGGAAGAGCAAGAGAAGAACTTTATAATGCAGCTTCTTTTATTGTCGATGGAAAATGTGTTTCTACTTATTTTAAACAAAATTTGCCCAATTATAGTGTCTTTGATGAAAAGCGCTATTTTGTTGAGGGTAAAGAACCGTGTGTAGTGGAGTACAAAGGCTTCAAGTTTGGTATTACAATTTGTGAAGATATTTGGTTTACTGAACCGACGTCACAGGCCAAAGATGCTGGGGCAGATATCATTATCAACCTTAATGCTTCGCCTTTTAGACAGGGGAAATGGCTGCTACGAGAACAGGAACTTAAACAAAGAGTATTAGAAACAGGTCTACCTATTGTGTATGTCAATCAACTGGGAGGTCAAGATGAGCTTGTCTTTGATGGCTGTTCTTTTGTGTTATCTGCACAAGGCGAAAAAATAGTAAGAGCACCTGCATGGCAGGAGTGTTTACACCCCATGACACTCCGTCATTCTGCTGATAAAAAAGTCATTATTCAGGGTGAGATTGCTGAAAAAGAAACAGAAGTAGCGATGGTTTATCAAGCCTTGGTAGTCGGCTTACGAGACTATGTTAATAAAAATAATTTTTCTAGTGTCGTTATTGGTTTGTCAGGTGGAATTGATTCTGCTTTAACATTGGCTTTAGCTGTTGATGCTTTGGGACCTGAGAGGGTGAGTACAGTGATGATGCCGTCTCGCTATACCGCACAAATTAGTCTTGATGACGCCGAAGAGATGGCGGCAGGCCTGAGTGTTGATCATAGTGTAATAGAAATTGATTCATTATTTGAACAATTTCTAGACAGCTTGTCAGCACAGTTTGAAAATAAGACTGTTGATACTACCGAAGAGAATATTCAGGCCCGAGTTCGAGGTGTCATATTGATGGCAATCTCTAATAAAACAGGTGCCATGGTATTATCGACCGGTAATAAAAGTGAAATGGCAGTGGGATATTCAACATTATACGGTGATATGGCAGGTGGTTTCTCTCCACTTAAAGATGTTTATAAAACATTAGTGTATAAGTTGAGTGAATACCGAAATAGTCGTTCAGCTATTATTCCTCAGCGCATTATTACTCGCCCACCATCGGCTGAGTTAGCCCCAGATCAGATTGATCAAGATAGTTTGCCTCCATATGATATTTTAGATGCATTATTAGAGCGTTATATTGCAGAAGATTGGTGTTTCGAAGAACTGGTGAAAACAGGTTTTGATGAAAAACTGGTTGCAAGAGTGATTAAAATGGTAGATCGTAATGAATATAAACGTAGACAAGCGCCTCCGGGCATAAGAATAACAAACCGTGCTTTTGGTCGTGATCGACGTTATCCGATTACGTCTGCTTATAGTGTAAATTCAATAATAGAATAGGGAATAATAATGAAAAAAATTGAAGCGATAATCAAACCCTTTAAATTAGATGATGTACGTGAATCCTTGTCTGATATTGGCGTCACAGGGCTTACGGTTTCAGAAGTGAAGGGTTTTGGTCGCCAAAAAGGGCATACCGAGCTTTATCGTGGTGCTGAGTATGTCGTTGATTTTTTACCGAAAATTAAAGTAGAAATTGTTCTTACTGCTGAGCAGGTAGATGAGTGTGTTGAAGCGATTATTAAAGCTGCTCATACAGGCAGAATTGGCGATGGGAAGATTTTTGTAACGCCTATTGAACAAGTTATTCGTATTCGTACTGGTGAGAAAGGCAAGTCAGCAGTATAGCGCTTTAAATTCCTCTGCTTTGCTCTTAAAGCAGAGGAATTATTTTTATTGGCTAATTATTGTTTGACGGACTTTTGCAACACCATCATAACCTGGGTAGTTCAACTCTAGGACACGAAGAGCATCTTCAGAAAGGTCATTTAATTCCAGTACTTTATAGGCTTTTGCCATCATCAATAGCGCCTCAGGCATTGCTGGTGTACGCGGGTAATTCTCAATAACATATTTACCACGGTTAGCGGCAGCAACATAGGCACCACGTCGCATATAATAATGGGCAACATTGACTTCGTGCTGGGCCAAGCGATTACGTAAATAAACAATACGCTGGGCGGCATCTTCACTGTATATACTCTTAGGGTATCGAGTGACTAACACTTTTAAATCTTTCAGGGCATAGCGTGCTGAACCAGGATCACGTTGAGATTCATCGCGAGGAATATATTTTTCAAATAAGCCAATATCACGAGTGAAATTAATTAAGCCTCGTAAATAAATTGCATAATCCATACTGGGGTTTAATGGGTACACCCGCATAAAACGATCAAGTGTTGCAATGGCAATATCGGCATCATCTAATTTATAGTGACAGTATGCGGATTCTAATAAGGCTTGTTGAGCATATTCACCAAAAGGGAATCTAGCCTCGAGTTGTTCATAATATTGTAAGGCAACAGGGTAGTCTTCAGCAGTAAGGGCTGCTTTTGCTTCAGTATAAATACGTTCAACGGACCAGCTTTCCTCTGCTTCTACTTCATCTTTTGCAAAGTAAGAACAACCCGAAGTGGATAACAATAATACAATTAAGAGTAGGTAATATTTTTTCATAGCGTGTAGGTTACGCTAGCCATGCCCTGATGGTAAAGTAGAATTTAGTATTTTGCTGAATTGCTTTTCTTAGTCTACTTTTTATTCCATGTACAATAAGCACCACATTCATTACGATTGAGATTTTTATGCTCCGAATACTACTCAGTTTTATTATTGGCTTAACGACTGCTACTACGCATGCCACAACGTTTAATTTAGTGGATGAAAATACGCGTGTTGTCGGCCATAACTTAATTGTATATACCCATAAAGATGATACTTTATTAGATATTGCCCGCCAATTTGATATAGGTTATCGAGAAATCGCCAGTGCGAATCAAGATTTAGATGTCTGGTTGCCCGGTGAAAATCAGCGGGTTTTAGTCCCAAACAAATTTATTTTACCTGATGCTCCCCATAAGGGAATTGTGATAAATCTGGCTGAAATGCGTCTGTACTATTATCCCAAAACGAAAGCGGATCAGGTACAGCAGGTTATTACACATCCTATCGGTATTGGTAGACAGGGGTGGACCACGCCTATTGGCAAGGGACGAATAATTCAAAAAAAGAAGGACCCAACATGGACGCCACCGGCATCTATTTTGGCTGAGCATTTGGAGAAAGGTGATCCTCTGCCAAAAGTTGTTCCCGCGGGACCAGATAATCCATTAGGAGCCTATGCAATGAGACTTTCACTGCCAGGCTATTTATTACATGGTACCAATCGACCTTTTGGGGTTGGAATGCGAGTTAGCCATGGTTGTATCCGTTTGTTTCCAGAAGATATTGAACATTTATTCGGAATTGTGCCCGTTAATACACCTGTTGAGATCTTATATCAGCCTTATAAAGCTGCTTTAGAAGGTGATGTGTTACACCTTGAAGTCCATGAGATCCAAGAAGATATGGATATTAGGGAAGGGAATAATATGACACCAATGGTTGCCGCAATATTAAAGGCACAAAATGAAATATTATCAGATGAAGAATGGCCTACTGCAGAAAAATTAGTGCGTGAACATAGTGGCGTGGTGGTTACTGTAAATAAAGGTGAAGTAGATGTTGTGGACAATGTCTGGTTTATTCATGCTGGATTAACACTAGATGTAAAATCAAAACTAAAGAAGGCATTGACGAGCTTAGAACTGACAGACTATTTTTGGCCTATACCTGACGCTGCGGAAGGTGAAATTTTGATAGGGCCGTTTGATAGTCAAGATAAGGCTGACAAAGTAGCGATTGAAGTTAATCGATTAACAGATATATCGGTCTGGAGTGTTTTAGTCTCTGAGGAGGACTTCTAACAAAAAACCTTTAAATAAAAGACATAAAAAAAGCCGGGCAAGCCCGGCTTTTTTCTTGATGCAGGAAATAGCTTCTTATTTAGCCATTGCTTTTTCGAACATAGCATCAATTTTTGCGCAACAGTCATCAACTGAACGTTGTGCAGAATCAGCAGTATCTTGTGCATTACGAGCAGCCGATTCAGCATCATTAGCTGTGCGGGTTGCTGTGTCAGCTGTGCTTTGTGCGCTACGAGCAGCAGCTAATGCAGAATCAGCAGTTGATTGAGCAGCCGCTACAGATGCTTTTAATGCGTCCATTTCTGCAGTGTTAGCGCAGGCTGTTAATAATACTAATGGTAGGATTACTGCTCCTAGTTTAGTTAAAGATTTCATTTGTCTCTCCGTCATATTCAATTTTTATTGGGATGATTCTACATTGCCTTACAGGACAATATACCCTTTCAGGCTATCAGGAATTAATAGGGCTGTCCAACGTGTGAAAGTTAAACTGCTATCCAGTTCAATTTATTGCTATAATTGTCCTTTAATTTAAGCGAAAGTCTATAGATAGAATTTATATGGCTGCCAAATATCGTTTATTGTTTTAACTTGCTCTGGAAAAAATTAGTCTATGCATCCAATGCTGAATATCGCTGTTCGGGCAGCACGTAGCGCGGGTAACCTTATTATTCGCTCTTTACAACATGTTGACCATCTTGAAATTACTGAAAAAGGTTTGAATGATTTTGTATCGGATGTTGATCGTCTAGCTGAACAAGAAATCATCAACGCAATCCAAAAGTCTTATCCTGACCATGCTATCTTGGCGGAAGAGTCAGGTGTTCAGGGTGAAAGTGACACGGTTTGGGTCATCGATCCTCTTGATGGTACGAAGAACTTTTTACATGGTTTTCCTCATTACTGTATTTCAATTGCCATTATGGTTCGCGGTAAAATTGAACATGGTGTCATTTACGATCCACTAAGAGATGAGCTATTTTCAGCGAGTCGAGGTGATGGTGCTAAATTAAACGATCGCCGACTACGCGTGACTAAACGAAAAGAATTTGCTGGTGGACTGCTGGCAACAGGATTTCCGTTTAAATACCCTCAACATTTAACAGATTTTATGGCGATGTTTAATGCTATCTTCCCACAAGTAGCCGATATTCGTCGTACAGGATCAGCAGCATTAGATTTAGCCTATGTTGCAGCAGGTCGTTTAGATGGTTACTGGGAAATAGGTCTTGAAAAATGGGACCTAGCCGCAGGCGTATTACTTGTTGAAGAAGCAGGTGGTGTTGTCTCTGACTTTACAGGAAATGACGATTACTTTAATAGTGGCAACGTAGTTGTCGCGAATTTAAAGCTACATAAAAAGATATTAGCTAGTATCAGCCCACACTTAAGTGATGAATTGAAAAAATAAACATTACTCCATTTTTAAACGTGTATATGAAGATGTACATTTTTGAATATAACGAACTAAGAAATACATAAATGTCTATAACAAACAGAAAGTTAAGAAATATCGCAATTATTGCCCATGTCGATCACGGTAAAACAACATTGGTTGATGAATTATTACGTCAATCAGGTACGTTCAGTGAGCATGAAGAATTACAAGAACGTGTAATGGATTCAAACGATCTTGAGAAAGAACGTGGTATTACAATCTTATCGAAAAATACAGCGGTAAAATGGAATGATTACCATATTAATATCGTTGATACCCCTGGCCATGCCGATTTTGGTGGTGAGGTAGAACGTGTTTTATCGATGGTTGACTCTGTGTTGTTATTAGTCGATTCGGCTGAAGGCCCAATGCCTCAAACACGTTTTGTGACACAAAAAGCCTTAGCCTTAGGTCTAAAACCAATTGTTGTTATCAATAAAATTGATAAACCAAGCGCACGTCCATCTTGGGTGTTAGACCAAACCTTTGATTTGTTTGCAAATCTAGACGCGACTGATGAGCAATTAGACTTTGATGTGATTTATGCTTCAGGTTTAAATGGTTTCGCAGGTTTAGATGATTCGGTACGTGATGGTGATATGACGCCATTATTTGAATTGGTCGTAGATAAAGTATCAGCTCCTGATGTCGATACTGAAGGTCCATTTCGCATGCAAGTAACATCATTAGACTACAATAGTTATGTCGGTGTAATTGGTGTGGGCCGTATTGAGCGCGGTAAAGTTAGCACAAATACGCCTGTTACGATTATTGATACTGAAGGTAAAACTCGAAATGGTCGAGTCTTATCCGTTATGGGCTTTATGGGCTTAAAACGTGAAGAAGTTGAAACGGCTCAAGCAGGTGATATTATTGCTTTCACTGGTTTAGATCCATTGAATATTTCTGACACCTTATGTGATCCTACTGAAGTAGAAGCTTTACCGCCATTATCAGTCGATGAACCTACTGTAACAATGACATTCCAAGTGAATAACTCACCGATGGCAGGTCAAGAAGGTAAATTTGTTACAACACGTCAGATTAAAGAACGCTTAGATCGTGAACTTATTCATAATGTTGCACTAAGAGTAGAGCAAGTTGTCACTGACCCTGACAAATTCCGAGTATCAGGACGAGGTGAATTACATTTATCAGTTTTGATTGAGAATATGCGTCGTGAAGGTTTTGAAATGGGCGTCTCTCGCCCTGAAGTAATTATTCGTGAAGTTGATGGTGTTAAAGAGGAACCATACGAAGCTGTCACAGCTGATGTGGAAGCTGAGCACCAAGGTTCTATCATGGAAAAATTGGGCGAACGTGGCGCGCAATTACAAGATATGGCACCAGATGGTAAAGGTCGTGTACGTTTAGACTTTATTATTCCTTCTCGTGGATTGATTGGCTTCCGTACAGAGTTCTTAACAGCAACTCAAGGAACAGGTCTGATCTTCAGTGTATTTGATCATTATGCTCCTGTTAAAGAAGGTAAGTTTGGTGAGCGTAGTAATGGCGTATTGATTGCTAATGGTTTAGGTAAAGCCGTTGCATTCTCTATTTTCAACTTACAAGAACGTGGCCGTATGTTTATTGGGCATAATGATGATGTCTATGAAGGTATGGTTATCGGTATTCATTCGCGTGATAATGATTTAGTTGTAAACCCATTAAAAGGTAAACAGCTTACAAACGTACGTGCATCGGGTACTGATGAAGCAATCAACTTAACACCGCCTATTCGTATGAGTTTAGAGCAAGCGCTTGAATTTATTGGTGAAGATGAATTATTAGAAGTGACACCAAGCTCTTTACGTGTACGAAAACGTTTATTGCTTGAACATGAACGTAAGAGTGCAAGTCGTAAGAAAAAATAGTTTTCACTAACGACATAAACACGTAATAACAGAAAAGGGTATCCTATTCACATAGGGTACCCTTTTTTATTGGATCGAGGTCTAGAACTCAACATGCGAATTCTAATTTTAATTGCGATTGGTTTATTGATATATGTGATCATTGGCAACCTTTTACGTAAAAGCAGACGATCAGCATTACCGCCAGTTATGGGGGAAATGGTTCGCTGTGATCATTGTGGACTGCATATTTTAGAGACGGAAGCACTTAAAAAGGCAGGGCAATATTATTGCTGCCAAGAGCACCTAGAACATGACGTTAATAAATAAATGAAATAAGACTGCTACATTGACAATGAGAGCGTTTAATTTTGGTGTCAACACCGCCTCAGATTCCTTTGGTACATGGCGTGAGTTAGCGATATTTTCAGCCTATCGCTTATTTCTTTCGCTCATCTTCTTTTGCGTTTTTTACTTTAATTTACCCCCTTATTTTTTAGGTCGATTATCACCTTCGTTATATGAAAGTGTCAGTATTTTATACTTGCTGATAGCCCTCGTTTTTGTTGCGGTAAACTACAATAGAGTGGGGGATTTTAAGTTAAATGCCCAAATTCAATTAATCGTCGATGTTATTTGCCTGACGCTTGTTATTAACTCAAGTGGCGGATTACAAAGTGGTTTAGGTTTATTACTTGTTGTGGTGGTGGCTGCAGGAGCTGCTTTAATCCCCGGACGCTTATCTGCTTTTACTGCTGCAATTGCAACAATTGCAGTTTTATCTGAGGTGGGGTATTCACAATTCATCGGTGATGGCCTGACAAAGTATAGTCATGCCGGCTTGCTGGGGATAACCTTTTTTGCCACAGCCATATTTGCTCAGATAATTTCTCAGAAGATGAAAAAATCACAGAACTTAGCTGACGAACGAGCACGAGATGTTGCTAAGTTAGCGATATTAAATGGGCATATTCTAAGTAGTATGCAGACAGGGATTTTGGTGGTTGATTCTGACGACCGGGTTACATTGAGTAATCAATCGGCAAGACATTTATTGAAAGTACAGCAAGCACAAGAAAATAGTGAATTGAGCTATTTTTCCTCGAAATTAGTAGAGAAAATATCGCAATGGAGAGTGAATAACAACTGCACAGTATCACCTTTTCAATCACAGCCAGATTCACCTGAGGTGGTAGCACGCTTTATCGCTTTAGATAGTGGTGAGACATTAATTTATTTAGATAATACAACGGCGTTAGCACAACAAGTGCAGCAATTGAAGTTGGCATCATTAGGGCGCTTAACTGCCAGTATCGCGCATGAAATACGCAATCCACTAGGGGCAATCAGCCATGCAGGGGAATTGTTATCTGAAACGCATAATGATGATGCTGTAACAACGAAACTCACCACTATCATTCAACGCAATAGTGTGAGAGTTAACGGGATTATTGAGGCTATTTTAGACATGAGCCGCCGCAAAGCAGTTGAGCCGAAAAGGATTAGTTTAGCGCTCTGGTTAAATGAGTTTATTACTGAGTTTTGTGAAATCAAACAGCTTAATAAAACAGAGTTTAAATTATCGATCAGATCGTCACAGGAAACAGTGAACATCGATGAGGAACAGTTGCATCAAATTATGTCTAATTTACTTGAGAATGCATGGTTCTACTCTTCATTAGATCGTGATGAGTCTAGAGTTCAAATTATTCTGGCGAGTAAAAATGATGACGTTATAATTGATGTTAAGGATAATGGTATAGGTGTGGTTGATGAGATGAAGGAAAATTTATTTGAACCCTTTCATTCTAATCGGCAAGGTGGAACAGGTCTTGGGCTATATTTAACACGAGAGCTTTGCCAAGCCAATGGAGCCCAATTACGTTATATTGCTACAGAAAAAGATCATTGTTTTCGGGTTAGCTTTCCAATCGAAAAACAAGAGATTTCATAATGAACCCCCAAGCTTTAGTGATTGATGATGAACCAGATATTTTAGAATTACTGTCAATGACATTATCAGCAATGTCGGTTGATTGTGTGACAGTAGAAAATATTTCACAGGCTGAACAAGCTTTAAAACAACAGTCCTTTGATATATGTTTAACAGATATGAGATTGCCTGATGGTAATGGTCTGGACTTTGTGAAAAAGGTTCAAAAAGAGTTCCCTGACTTACCTATTGCCGTCATTACAGCCCACGGTAATATGGATCTGGCTGTCCAAGCATTAAAGTTAGGCGCGTTTGACTTTGTGTCTAAACCAGTAAAATTACGTGTTCTACGAGATTTAGTTTCTACAGCTGTAAAGTTAACGGTAAAAGAACCTAAACAAAAAGAACGACGTTCACGCGATCTGTTACTTGGTGATACCCCTATTATCAGAACATTACGGGGAAAAATCAGTAAATTAGCACGTAGCCAAGCTCCTGTTTATATCAGTGGTGAATCAGGGACAGGGAAAGAACTAGTTGCACGATTAATACACAGCCTAGGAGCGCGTTCTGACAAGTCTTTTATACCTGTTAACTGTGGCGCTATTCCCTCTGAATTAGTTGAAAGTGAATTCTTTGGTCATTATAAGGGGGCTTTTACAGGAGCCGTTGCTGATAAAATGGGCTTATTTCAAGCCGCCAATGGAGGGACGTTATTTCTAGATGAAATTGCTGACTTGCCTCTTATGATGCAAGTTAAGTTATTGAGGGCCATTCAAGAAAAAGCAATCCGCCCTGTTGGGGGGACGGAAGAGGTTAGTATTGATGTACGTGTTTTATCTGCAACTCATAAGGATTTATCCGAATGTGTCAGACAAGGCTCATTTCGTGAAGATTTATTTTACCGTCTTAATGTGATTGAATTAGATGTTCCGCCCTTGCGTGAACGTCAGCAAGATATTGAAATTTTGACTGAGCATATCTTATCTAAAGTGGCTGAGAAGAATGGGGTTTCAAAACCTGAGTTTAGTGAGGAAGCGTTATCTGCTTTAAATAATTATGCTTTTCCTGGCAATGTACGTGAATTAGAAAATATACTTGAGCGAGCATTGACATGGGCTGAAGGTAACCAAATATCTGCTGCTGATTTAATGTTACCTGCGAATAAAAAAGTAGCGAATAGTTCAACGTCGCCTGTAAGTGATGTGAGCTCCGTAGAGGTGAGTTTAGATGATGATTTAGAAAGTCATCTAGAAGACCAAGAGCGCTTACTCATTACTAAAGCATTAGAGTCAACTCGCTGGAATAAAACGGCTGCAGCAAAAGAATTAGGTATTACGTTTCGCTCTTTACGTTATAAGCTAAAAAAACTGGGCTTAGAATAAAACACACATACAATGTGTGTTATGGTTTCTCTATAGTTTATGCCGTTCAAAAATAATAATAATGTGAGTTTTATATGACAAGTTCAAATGCACAAAACCCTGACCTAGATTGGAGTCAGGTAAGAGAAACAGTCAGGATGATGAATTTAGCCGTCGCTCAAATAGAGATGTCGATGAAAGAAGGGGATGATTCAGTTGACACCTTGACTGATGCCTTCACGACTATGGCTGCACGAGTTCAAGTGATAGAAAAATTGGCACTTGATAAACAAGATAATGAATCAAAGAACATTGTAGATCAATGTGAGGCTGTTGCGGCTGAAATGCAGCATGCCATTATGGCATTCCAGTTTTATGATAAATTAACCCAACGTTTGAGTCATGTATCACATTCCTTAGGATCATTAGTGGATTTGGTTGGCGATAATACTCGCCTCTATAATCCTATTGAATGGTCTCTGCTACAAGAAAAGATTAAATCAAAATATACCATGCCTGCAGAGCACAATATGTTTGATTTAATGATGCAGGGCATGTCAATTGAAGAGGTGTTAAAAGCAACTCAAAAAGATGATAGTGAAGATATTGAATTATTCTAGTGAGCTAGTACAAGGTTCAGTGCAGGCTAATTATAATGCGTTATAACAAGCTCGCTAATACAGATTTAACTATTAGTGCTCTATGTTTAGGGACGATGACTTTTGGTGAGCAGAATACAGAGCAACAAGGTCATCAGCAACTAGATTATGCTGTAGAGCAGGGTGTTAACTTTATAGATACCGCAGAGCTGTATGCTATTCCACCTAAGGCTGAAACCGTAGGAAAGACAGAACAAATCATCGGTTCGTGGCTGGCAAAACGTGGTCGTCGTGATGATGTCATTATTGCGAGTAAGATTGCCGGTCCTCAATTTGACTGGGCTTCGCATATTCGAGAAGGTAAAACACGGTTTAACGACGCTAATATTGCGCAAGCAGTTGATGCGAGTCTTGCTCGCCTACAAACAGACTATATTGATCTTTATCAATTACATTGGCCTGAACGTCATACTAACTTTTTTGGTCGGCTGAATTATAGCCAAGGGCAAGATGTTGATGATTTGACACCAATTCACCACACCTTACAAGCGCTGCAGAAACAAGTTAAAGCCGGTAAAATCCGTCATATTGGCCTGTCTAACGAAACGCCTTGGGGGATGATGCAATTTTTGTCTATTGCCAAACTCTATGATCTACCGATTATTGCCTCAGTTCAAAACCCATATAGTTTAATTAATCGAAGTTATGAAATAGGCTGTGCTGAAATAAGTCATCGTGAGAATATAGGGTTACTTGCTTATTCTCCCCTCAGCTTTGGCGTATTAACTGGGAAATACTTACATGGTGCTCAACCAGAAGGTGCTCGCATTACTTTATGGCCACACTATAATCGTTACAGTAATCCTCAAGCTACATTGGCAACACAGGCCTATGTAGAGTTAGCTAAAAAAAATGGCATAAGCCCCAGCCAAATGGCTTTGGCTTTTGTGAATCATCAGCCCTTTGTGAGTGCGAATATTATTGGTGCGACCAATTTAGAACAGCTAAAAGAAAATTTGGGCAGTATTGATCTAGTCTTAGATGAACAGATCATCAGTGATATTGAAGGTATTCATCAGCTTTATCCTAATCCTGCACCCTAGCTTCAACACGTATCGTTAAATGGCTGAACTTAAATATTTAGTGGGATATCCTGACTCAGTCATCGATCAGGTTAATAATCTGATTGCCAATAAAACATTGGGAAATTACCTGCTGAAAAAATTTCCCTTCGCCCATGAAATTAACAATGATAAGGCTTTATATGCCTACACAGTAGAGTTGAAAAACCAGTTTATTCGTCAATCAAAGCCTTTAAGCAAAGTTGTTTATGATGATAAATTAGATGTTTTACATCAGGCCTTAGGTCTACATTCTTTTGTTTCTCGTGTGCAAGGGAATAAATTAAAAGCAAAAAATGAGATTCGTATCGGTTCTGTGTTTAAACAGGCGCCAGTGGCTATTTTAAAAATGATTGTTGTACATGAACTGGCTCACATTAAAGAAAAAGAACACAATAAAGCGTTTTATAAATTATGTGAATATATGGAGCCAGACTATCATCAGCTCGAATTTGATTGTCGACTATACCTGACTCATCTGGAACAACTGGGGAAATTATATTGAAATTTAAGGTAAGCAGAGAATAAATGGATAAAGTACGTGTAAATATAGGTTTAGAAGATCCCAAAAGTCCTGATAATGTAGGTTCTGTTCTACGGGCAGCAGCGAACTATCGTGTTGAACACGTTTTTTATACGGGAGTGCGTTATTCTAGAGCACTTGAGCGACGAGTTAGAGCAATGGATATGGGACGCAAAGTAAGTCGAGATCTTCCTATTTCATCAACAGAGAATTTACTCGATGCTGCTGGCGAAGAAATGACAATAGTTTGCATTGAATTAGTTGAAAATGCGATTCCTTTACCAGCTTATCAGCATCCAGATAATGCACTGTATATTTTTGGCCCTGAAGATGGCTCACTTAGCCAAGAGATGATTGAACAGGCTGATGATGTTGTATACATTCCAACAGTGGGTAGTATGAACCTTGCGGCGACAGTCAATGTTGTGCTTTATGACCGCGCTGCAAAGTCTGAACAATGGATAGCGGATAATGATTTAATTCGTCACAGTAGGGATACGAATAATCGTCTAAAGATTAGCTAATTAATACTAAGACTTAATCAGGGAAACTGTTTTACCGTTAATAGAAAGATCTGAGTCTATTTCAGTTAATTTTAGGCTTAATAACAGTTGTACTGAGTCTTCTTGTATTTGAGCACATACAATATGGCCCGCAACGTTATTTTCAGAGGTGAATACTTCATCTCCACTATTGGGACAATCATTTTCTGTCATTTGAGCTTGGAATAAGCGACGGCTGGGTTTTCCTAGATAGTGTAGTCTAGCCACTACTTCTTGGCCGGGGTAACAGCCTTTACTAAAGCTAACACCATCGACAAGATCAAGGTTGATTTGTTGAGGCGTAAATTTCTCTTTGCTGTCCATATAGACCATAGGGAGTCCGGCTTTTATATCTAATAACGCCCATGATTTCTCTGATGCTAAAGACCATTTATTGTCTGCTGCAAGGGTTAAAAAGTGTTGGGATTGGCTAAGAGGAATCAGTGCTATAGCACGTTGTTGTAGACGGTAAGCTGAGGTTGAATATGAAGTCAATTCAGGAGTTTCTAGCTCTAGCTGTTTAAGTCCTATACAGGCAATATTGTCTGATTGATCTGTAATAGATACTTTTGAGCGTAAGACAAACATACTAAGTCTTTGTAATAAGCTCGCGCACATCGTTTTAGGTAAGATCAGAGAGTAAGACTGTTCATTACGAATGAGTAAAAACACTGCGAGTAAACGACCTTTGGCATTACAAAAACCACTGAGTTGACTTTGAGTATTAGCTAAGGAATTAACATCATTAGTGAGTAAGTTTTGTAAAAAAATCTGAGCATCATCCCCACTTACTTGTAATACGCCCATTTGAGGTAAGGGCATATAAGATGGCTGGTTGAGAGCTTCCTTGTGAGTGTTTATGCTGCGTTGTAGTTCTAGAATGTTTTGCCAAGTGGTAGTCATAGTATTGTTTTTGTTTAAGCTTAAATAGAGTGAGTATTGTATAGTATTCTAAGGCTAATAATGACAGGGATTGTCTATGATTAGAACGGTATATAAATTGACGCTCGGTCGCTCAAACTGGATGTTAGCCTATTTAGGCTGTCTCCATGTATTAATCCTATTCATGCTTATCAGTCTGGCAAACTCAATTGTCTGGGATGGGCTTGCAGTTATTAGTATGATTGGAAGTTTTCTTTATTATTGTTGGCAACAGCAGTGGCTAGGCCGTGACAATCGAATGACTACGCTAGAACGTGATGCCGATAATAATTGGACTATTCACTCTCACCATGGTGACACGGTGGCGACACTAAAATTAAAAAACTGTGTTGAGAGTTCGTTTCTTATTATTCTGGTGTTTAGAAGTACGTTGTCATGGCGAACTTATTCTCTAACCGTGATGGCTGATGCCGTTGATGCTGAGTTATATAGAAAATTACGATTGTTTTGTCGAGACCCTAAGACTTTCCAACAATAAAGGTATTTTTGATGACTGGTGAATTATCAGTCTCTGGATAATCAAGAAGATAATGTAAGCCTCGACTCTCCTTACGTTGCAAGGCAGATGTAATAATTAACTCTGCTACATCGGCAAGGTTTCTTAGTTCCAGTAAATCACTCGTTATAGGGTGACGACTGTAATAATCATTAATCTCTTGTTGTAATAAATTGAGTCTGAGACGTGCTTTATATAAACGTTCTTTGGAACGTACAATCCCCACATAATCCCACATAAATCGTCGTAATTCATCCCAGTTATGGCTTATTGAAATGGCCTCTATTGCTGAATGCACTTGGCTGGCATCCCAGAGTGGAATATTAGGCGGTTCATTGGAGAAGAATGGTAATTGTTGCAAGATATTTTCAGCAGCACTACGCGCAAAGACTAAACATTCTAATAATGAATTACTGGCCATACGATTGGCGCCATGTAGCCCTGTATGAGCAGTTTCACCAATGGCATATAGGCCCTCAATATCTGTTTTCCCCTGAAGGTCAGTCACCAGACCTCCGCAGGTGTAATGAGCCGCAGGAACGACGGGAATGGGTTCACACGTTATATCTATGCCGAATGCTAGGCAGCGTTGGTAAATAGTAGGAAAGTGACTTTCAATGAATTCTTTGGATTGGTGGCTAATATCTAAATAAACACAGTCATCACCTAAGCGTTTCATTTCATGGTCAATGGCTCTTGCGACAATATCGCGAGGTGCTAACTCTGCTTGTGGGTGGTATTTATCCATAAAGCGTGTTCCATCAGCTAGAATTAATTGTGCGCCTTCACCTCGTAAAGCTTCACTAATTAAAAAAGACTTCGCCTTAGGATGAAATAAACAGGTAGGGTGAAATTGAATAAACTCCATATTGGCAACTGAACAGCCCGCGCGCCAACCCATGGCAATACCATCGCCAGTAGAGACGTCTGGATTGCTCGTATAAAGATATACTTTTCCTGCCCCACCTGTTGCTAACACTGTGATGGGCGCCGTAAAAGTACACGGTGTGTTTGTTTTTATATTGAGAGCATAACTACCTAGACAACGATCTTCTTGTTCACCTAACTGTTTACGACTAGTGATCAGATCAATTCCTATATGGTAAGGAAATAAATGAACATTAGGGTGTGCTTGTGCTTTCGCTAATAAGGTGGTCTCTACTTCACGGCCTGTGGCATCAGCAGAATGAATAATGCGACGATGGCTGTGACCCCCTTCTTGTGATAGGTGATAGGTTTCTGAACTAAAACCATCCTTAGTAAAAGAGACGCCTTGGTCTATTAGCCACTCGATACTTTCTCGTGCTTGCTCGACAGTAAAGCGAACAACCTCTTCATTACATAAACCTGCGCCAGCTTGAATGGTGTCATCAATATGCGATTGTAGGGAGTCAGCTTGATCAAGAACAACAGAAATTCCTCCTTGAGCATAGAGAGAAGCACCTTCATTAAGTTGATCTTTTGATAATACGGCTACTCGAGCATGATCAGCCAAGTGCAGTGCATGAGTGAGACCAGCAGCGCCGCTACCAATAATTAGGACATCGAAGTGATATTTAGAAGTCATTAAGTTATATACTTAAACAATTGAAGTGTTATTTTGCACTGTTTAGGGAACAAAGTTAAATCATTATGGTCAATTTCACCATGAAACATTATAAGATTCGAAAGATCGAACATAGTTGGAATACCGGATGAGCGTGGACTTAGAGTTAGTTCAGCGCGTGCAAGCAGGTGATAAAAAGGCATTTGATGTGTTGATAATGAAATATCAACAGCGGATCGTGCATGTGATCACTGGTTTTGTTCATGATCCTGTTGAAGCATTAGATGTGGCACAAGAAGCCTTCATTAAAGCGTATAGAGCGATTCCTAATTTTCGGGGTGACAGTGCTTTTTATACGTGGTTATACCGTATTGCGATTAATACATCTAAAAATCATTTAACAGCACGCTCAAGAAGGCCACCACTCCATGACGTTGATGCTATGGATGCCACTAATTTTTATGACGCACCTGAACTGAAAGAGTTTGAAACGCCTGAAAGTAAATTGGTTAGTGATGAACTCCAGCAAGTGATTTATAACGCGATTGAAGGTTTACCTGAAGATACTGCAACAGCCATAAAATTACGTGAATTGGAAGGTTTGAGTTATGAGGAAATTGCCGAAGTGATGGGCTGTCCAATTGGCACGGTACGGTCACGAATTTTTAGAGCACGAGAAGCAATTGATAAACAAATACATGAAACAATGAGTGAAGGGGAAATACGATGACAGTCAATCATAAAGAATTATTGTCTGCATTAGTTGACGGAGAATTAACAGGTGAAGAATTAGACCTTGCTTTGAATATACTCCAAACAGATGAACAGGCTCGACAGCAGTGGCAACGCTATCAGTTAGCGAGCGATGTATTACACGGACATAATTTAGTCAGTCATAGTGCAGACTTAACCGCGAGCATATCGAGTGCTGTAGCGGGTGAACCCTTGCTGACAACACCGGTGAAAGCTAAGGTTCTTCATTTTTCTCAACCATTTTGGAAACAGACGATGAGTCTAGCGGTTGCGGCATCCATAGGTGCTTTAGCGGTTGTGGGAGTGATGTCTCAGTCTCAACATGACTTAATTGCAACTGAGCAATTAGCAACACTTGAAGTCGAGCAATCGGCAGTTGCCCAAACAACGCACGCAAGTAAGCGTTGGACGGTGGAGGAGGAAGATGTTGAGCAACGTTTGAATACTTACTTAGTTGATCATAATGAATATGCGGGCGCATCAGGTGTTTTTTCATATGCAAGAGTTGTATCTTATGAAGTGGGGCAATAAATTGATGAAACGATTGTTTCAATTAGTTTTAGTGAGTGGTTTATTGCTGACCAGTATGACTAACTATGCCCTTGAGCCTTCAGAGCAGATATTACAGCGCATGGGCTTTGTCGCAAAAAGTATCAATTATGATGGCGTATTTTCATATCAAAGTGGCAACAAACTACAATCAATCCGAATTATTCACCGTGCAAATGAGCAGGGTGAAGTAGAACGTTTAGTTTCTCTGAATGGTGTACCAAGAGAAGTGATTCGTATGAATGATATGGTGACGTGTGTGTATCCTGATGGTGAGTCAGTGCAAGAAGATCACCGCCCATTAGGCAGAGGTTTCCCTACCGATTTATTGAGCCGCTTAAGTGCCGCTTCAGCTTATTATCAAATAAATTATGGTCAAGAAGAACGGGTTGCAGGTCAACATAGTCAGCAATTAGTAGTCAAACCGATTGATAGTTATCGCTATGGTTATCAGCTTTGGGTTGATAAACATCATAATTTGCTACTACAAGCCGATCTTATTAATGAACAAGGTAGAGTGTTAGAAACCTTTGCTTTTTCGACAATTGATATCAATATTGATATTCCGGATCATTCACTTAAAGCCTTGATGCAAGGTAATGAAATGACATGGAATCGAAACGAGCAAAAAGAAAAACGAATGATGTCAGTAGCTGCACATAAAAAAGAGTCAGTATGGCAAGTCGAATGGCTACCAGTAGGCTTCGATTTAATTGCCCAAAAAAATACGTTTAAATTAGCTAATGGTGCACCAGTAGAGCAGCGCGTATACAGTGATGGCTTAAGTTCCGTATCCGTGTTCTTTGAAAAAATTAGAGCTAGACACGGTCATTTACGAGGCGGTTCTAGTCGAGGTGCAGTGAATGTCTTTGGCACTATAACGAATGCCCATTTTGTGACAGTAGTAGGGGAAGTTCCTGAGACTACAGTGGAAAAAATAGCTGATTCAATTACCTTTATAAGTGATGATAATGATTGAACAACAAGCAAAAGTAGTCGCCTGTGATGAGCAGACGGTTTTGTTGGAAGCGGAGAGAGAATCGACCTGCGATGGTTGTAAACTCAAACAGGGCTGTGGAACGGGTTTGTTGGATAAGCATGTTGGACAACGATTTTCAACGATCACGGTGGCAAAAACACATAATGTAGAAGTAGGACAAGAGGTCCATCTTGGCATCCCTGAACAGCGTTTATTACAGGGAGCTTTATTGATGTATATCGTGCCCTTATTATTTCTTTTCGTTGCGGCGGGTTTGGCAAAATTCTTTAGTGTTAATCAAGAAATAGAAATTATTGCTGGAATAAGTGGTCTATTAGTTGGCTTCTACTGGATTAGAAACATTTTAAAAAATAAGAATAATGCTTTTCAAGCAAAAATCATAAAGGAATAAGAATGATAAAACAGATTAAAAACAATATGGTTTTCAGTATTTTATTCACTTGGAGTTTACTATTATTAACTGCTCAGGCAGCAGAGCTACCTGATTTTACTGAATTGGTAGCCGAGAATGGTGGTGCTGTTGTTAATATTAGTACTACAACAAAACAAGCTAAAAATAAGATGCCGGGATTACCTCATGGTTTACAGATCCCAGAAGGCACACCATTTGATGAGTTGTTCAAACATTTTTTTGAGCGTCAAGGACAAGGTAGAGAACAGCAAGAAACGCATTCTCTAGGATCAGGGTTCATTCTATCTTCAGATGGTTATATTTTAACCAATCATCATGTGATTAAGGGGGCTGATGAGATTATTGTACGTCTAAGTGATCGTAGTGAGTTAGAAGCAACAGTTTTAGGCAGTGATGAACGTAGTGATGTTGCATTATTGAAAGTCGATGCAACAGGGTTGGAAACCGTGAAATTAGGTGACTCTACTAATCTAAAAGTAGGTGAATGGGTGTTAGCCATTGGTTCACCCTTTGGCTTTGATTACTCTGCAACAGCGGGAATTATTAGCGCGCTAGGCCGGAGTTTGCCGAGTGATAGTTATGTGCCTTTCATTCAAACAGATGTGGCGATTAATCCTGGTAATTCAGGTGGGCCACTATTCAATTTGAAAGGTGAAGTCATTGGGATTAATTCACAAATATATAGTCGAACGGGTGGTTTTATGGGCGTGTCGTTTGCGATCCCTATTGATGTGGTGATGAATGTTGTTGATCAAATAAAATCTCAAGGTTATGTCAGTCGAGGTTGGTTGGGTGTCGTGATTCAAGATGTGACACGTGAATTAGCTGAATCATTTGGCTTGAAAAAACCACATGGAGCCTTAGTGTCAAAAGTGCTAGAGGATAGTCCTGCATCGAAAGCCGGTTTTGAAACAGGTGATATTATTTTAAAATTTGATGGTAAAAAAGTGGCAATGTCATCAGATTTACCACCTATTGTCGGTCGGACTGCAATTGGTTCTGCTGTCGCTGTTGAGGTGATGAGAAATAGTAAGCGCATAACTATCAAAGTCAAAGTGGAAGAGTTACCTGAAAGTGAAGAACTTGCAAAAGCTGATGGAATGTCAGGACGATTAATTGATGAACGCCTAGCAATTGAAATTGCTGATTTGACTAAAGAGCAGCGAGAGAAGTTTGATGTTAAAAAAGAAGGCGTCATTGTGGTGAATGTTGAACAAGGTGCGGCTGCGAATGCAGGTATTCGCAAAGGTGATGTCATCATTAGCATTGATAATCAAAAAGTGAGTAACGCAAAACAGTTCTTAGCGCTGGCAAAAGAACTGGCTGAAAATGCAGCTATTCCTGTTCTAGTGCAACGTGGTAAGGGGGCTCTTTTCTTAGCATTACGAATTAAGAGTCAGGAATAAGCGAGAGTTCTAATTTATAATTTGACTCTAGGCACGACAGCTAGGCCGTTTTGCCGTAAAATTTCACATTAGATTTAATATAGATCGGTCGAGACGTTGTTTCGGCCGATTTTTTACTGCTAATAAGGTTATTTAATTTTAATGGATCATATCCGTAACTTCTCAATTATCGCCCATATTGATCATGGTAAATCTACAATTGCCGATCGTTTTATTCAAGTATGTGGTGGGCTTTCTGACCGTGAAATGTCAGCGCAAGTTCTTGATTCAATGGAAATTGAAAAAGAGCGAGGCATTACAATCAAAGCACAGTGTGTGTCTTTAGACTATAAGGCTCGTAATGGTGAAACCTATCATTTAAACTTCATTGATACGCCTGGACATGTGGATTTTTCTTATGAAGTTTCTCGTTCGCTATCAGCATGTGAAGGGGCTTTATTAGTGGTTGATGCTGCGCAAGGTGTCGAAGCTCAAAGTGTGGCTAACTGCTATACCGCGATTGATCTTGGCTTAGAAGTGTTGCCAGTACTCAATAAAATTGATCTTCCATCAGCAGAGCCAGAGCAAGTTGCTCAAGAAATTGAAGATATTATCGGTGTTGATGCGATGGATGCCGTTCGTTGTAGCGCGAAAACAGGTCTAGGGATTGAAGATTTATTAGAATCATTAGTGGAGCAAATTCCTGCCCCAATAGGTGATGTTGATGGCGAACTCAAAGCGCTCATTATTGACTCATGGTTTGATAGTTATGTTGGCGTTATTTCCTTGGTGAGAATAACCCAGGGGAAAATTAAAAAGCGTGACAAAATTAAAGTCATGTCGACTGGACAAGAATATCAAGTGGAACAAGTGGGCGTCTTTACCCCTAAACGTAGTGAACGTGACATTCTTAGTTGTGGCGAAGTAGGTTATGTTATCTCGGGTGTTAAAGATATTGATGGTGCGCCAGTAGGGGATACGTTAACGCATGTTCATCACGGTGCAACAGAGGCATTACCTGGTTTTAAATCAGCTACTCCTCAAGTTTATGCGGGTATGTTTCCTGTTAGCTCCGAAGATTTTGAAGCCTTTCGTGAAGCATTAGCTAAATTAAGGTTGAATGATGCTTCCTTATTCTTCGAACCAGAAAGTTCACAGGCTTTAGGTTTTGGTTTCCGTTGTGGTTTCCTTGGCCTATTACATATGGAAATTATTCAAGAGCGCTTAGAACGTGAATATGATCTTGATTTGATTACCACTGCGCCAACAGTTGTCTTTGAAGTGTTAACTCGCAAGGGGGATATTCTTAATATTGAAAATCCGTCCTTATTACCTGAGGTTGGCTCAGTTGATGAAATTCGTGAACCTATTGTAGTGGCTGATATATTAGTGCCACAGGAACATTTAGGTGCGGTTATTACCTTGTGTATTGAAAAACGAGGTGTACAAAAATCAATGCAGTATATGGGGAAACAAGTAGCGGTGAGCTATGAGTTGCCTATGAATGAAGTGGTGATTGATTTCTTTGACCGTGTGAAATCTGTCAGTCGTGGTTATGCTTCTTTGGATTACCATTTTACTCGTTTCCAAGTAGCCAATTTGGTTAAATTGGATATCTTAATTAATGGCGAACGTGTTGATGCTTTATCGATGATTGTTCATAGTGAACAAAGTGTTTCTCGCGGCCGTCAGTTGGTTGAGAAGATGAAAGAGCTTATTCCGCGACAAATGTTTGATATTGCTATTCAAGCTGCAATTGGCGGCCATATTATTTCACGATCAACAGTCAAAGCTATGCGTAAGAATGTAATTGCGAAGTGTTATGGCGGTGATGTCTCGCGTAAACGTAAATTATTAGATAAACAGAAAAAAGGTAAAAAGCGAATGAAATCTATCGGTAAAGTCGATGTGCCACAAGAGGCTTTCTTAGCTGTTTTACAATTGTCACAGAAATAAAAGGATAGTTTAGTGAGTTTTCCTGCGTTAATGGTTACCCTTGTTTTTGTAACAGGTATAATTTGGTTATTAGATATGTTTTTATGGGCTCCTCACCGAGTCAAAAATCAAAAAGAACCTTTGGCGGTGGAATATGCCCGTTCTTTCTTCCCAATAATCTTGGTTGTTCTGGTGATTCGTTCTTTTATTGCTGAACCTTTTCGGATTCCATCAGGCTCAATGTTGCCGACCTTACATGTAGGCGATTTTATTTTAGTGAATAAATTTACCTATGGGATACGCCTACCAGTTTTAAACAGTAAAATTATCTCATTAGGTGAACCAGAACGAGGAGATGTGCTGGTATTTCGCTATCCCAAAAATCCAAATGTTGATTATATTAAGCGTGTTATCGGTTTACCCGGAGATACGGTAGGGTATTTTAATAAAACAGTTTATATTAACGGCGAAGCAGTTTCTCAAGATATACAACAAAAAGATATTGAGCTATTAGGGTTGGTACCTGCAAGAAATGAATTGCGATTTGAACACTTAGGTGAGTTGGGTCACGCTATATTAGTCGATCCTGAGCGTAGACTGGTTGAAGGTGAAGCGGTGGTTCCTACTGGTGAATACTTTGTGATGGGTGATAATCGCGATAATAGCAATGACAGTCGTTTTTGGGGGACAGTCCCTGAAGAAAATTTAGTCGGGAAGGCATTTTTTATCTGGATGAGTTGGGATTGGAATAATGGTGGCATCGTTTGGCATCGTTTAGGAAATAACATTCAATAAAGGAAGTAAATATGAAAAATCAACGTGGAATGACTTTGATTGGTTGGGTACTAGTACTTGGTTTAGTCGCTTTTTTTGTGACACTGACAATTAGATTACTACCTATGTACCAAGAGTATTATAGTGTTGTTTCTATCATGAAAGGTATGGAGAAAGAACTAACGCAAAATAAAGTGAGTAAACAGCAAGCTAAGCTATTGTTATATAGACGCTTTGATACGGGTTATGTTAAGAGTGTGAAAGATGAGCACGTAACAGTGTCTCGAGGTAAACATTTATCTAACGTGACTAAAATTGTAATTGATTATGAGGTGCGAGTTCCTTTTATAGCTCAAATTGATTTGATTGGTCATTTTTATCAAGAAATTGATGTTGAACCGCAGCAATAATGATCACGACAAAACAAAAAAAATTATGCCAGCAATTAGGTGTCTCATTTGAGGACATTACTTTATTGCAGCAGGCATTAACACACCGAAGTGCCAATACGATTAATAATGAACGCCTAGAATATTTAGGTGATGCTATTTTAAGCTTTGTTATTGCTGAAGCTCTATTTACTCGCTTTCCTGAAGCAAAAGAAGGTAAGTTGAGCCGTTTGCGAGCATCTTTAGTCAAAGGCGTTACTTTGGCTGAAATTGGGCGAGAATTAGGCTTAAGTGACGTATTGATCTTAGGACCAGGAGAGTTAAAAAGTGGTGGCTATCGTCGTGAATCTATTTTAGCGGATACAGTCGAGGCTTTATTTGGCGCGGTGTATCTTGATGCCGGCTTAGAAGCGTCACATGCATTAATTTTGCGCCTCTTTAGTGAACGACTCGATTCTATCGATGTAACAGAAATAGTAAAAGATGCAAAAACACGTTTACAAGAGTTATTACAAAGTAGAAAGCACCCCCTACCAATTTATAGTGTGAGTGAAGTAAAGTCTTCATCCAATCAACCTCGGTTTGAAGCATCGTGCCAAGTAGCCTTATTAAAGAAGGTTGTTGTTGCACAAGGGGATAGCCATCGAAAAGCAGAACAAAAATCAGCCGAACGCGTGCTGACATTATTAGAAGGTAAATTATGACAGACAGTACGTTTAAGTCAGGTTATGTGGCGATTATTGGTCGTCCCAATGTCGGAAAATCAACATTAATTAATCGTGTCTTGGGACAGAAGTTATGTATTACATCTCGTCGACCACAAACTACACGTCATAGAATTTTGGGTGTAAAAACGACAGATGATGCACAGCTTATTTATGTAGACACTCCCGGAATACATATCAGCGATAAGCGAGCAATGAATCGCTATATGAATCGTACGGCTGCCTCTTCAATTGATGATGTCGATGTCATCTTATTTGTTGTCGATGGAATGAACTGGACAGATGAAGATGAGCATGTATTAGAGCGCTTAAAAACCAGTGCAAAAGCGCCCGTTATTCTGGTGATTAACAAAATCGATAAGTTAGGCGATAAAGAGGTGTTATTGCCTCAAATCGAGAAATTATCAGAAGAATTTGATTTTGCCAATGTCTTACCCATCTCTGCTCGTAAAGGGGTGAATGTTGATCAGCTAGAGCAAGAAATAACCAAATTAATGCCAGAAGGTGAGTTAATCTTTCCTGAAGATCAGTTTACCGATCGCAGTTCACGGTTTTTGGCAGCAGAATTGGTACGAGAACAACTATTTCGCCATTTAGGTCAAGAGCTACCTTATTCGATTACCGTTGAAATTGAACAATTTGATGATGAAGATAAATTATATCGAATTGGTGCCATTATTTATGTTGAACGGTCAGGACAAAAATCAATTGTTATTGGTAAAAAGGGTGAATTACTGAAATCAGTTGGTAGAGATGCTCGGATAGAAATGCAAAGTCTATTTGGTAAAAAAGTGTTTTTACGCCTATGGGTTAAAGTACGTGATGGCTGGGGTGATAATGAACGAATGTTGAAAAACTTAGGCTATACAGACGATATATAAGGTTTTCATAAATTGAATGCTGAGTTAAGCCCTGCTTTTGTTTTACACCAGCGTCCTTATCGTGAAACGAGTGTATTGTTAGATGTATTTAGTCAGCAGTATGGGCGAGTCAGTCTAATTGCCAAAGGCGTGCGTGGTTCAAAACGACACCAAGCAGGTTTATTGCAACTATATCAACCTTTATTGTTGAGTTGGATGGGACGTGGAGAGTTGCATACACTGACAGCCTTAGAGGTCGATAAAGCACCCTATGTTTTACAGGCTGAATCGGCACTCTGTGGTCTTTACATTAATGAGTTACTCGTCAAGCTTTTACCCTTAAACCTGCCTGAAACTGATGTTTTTAAGGCTTATCATGCAGTGCTACTGGCATTGCAAAATGTGGATAAGGTTGAGATTTCTTTACGTTTATTTGAAAAGAAATTACTCATGCATTTAGGCTATGGTTTGGTATTGGATCATGATGTTGAAACAGGATTGCCAATAGAAGCCCAGCAGCGTTACACTTACCAAGCGGATTCAGGCTTATATCAATGTAAACAGGAACAGGTAAGTTTCAGTATTTCAGGTCGAAGTTTGCAGCATTTAATGACAGAACAAAGCTTTGATAAAGAAAGTTTATTAGAAATAAAACAGCTGATGAGAGTGGTTATTCATTTTTACTTGGGTGGAAAACCATTGCAAAGTAGGCAGTTATTTGCCGATTTGAAACATTATGCTAATTAATAAAGGTTTGAACAAATAGATGACAATTTATTTAGGTGTCAATATCGACCATATTGCAACATTACGACAAGCACGTGGAACGCGTTACCCCGATCCTATTCAGGCAGCAATTGAAGCCGAACAAGCTGGTGCAGATGGCATAACCTTACATTTACGTGAAGATCGCCGTCATATTCAAGAGCGTGATGTGGCCATGTTATCTGATATTTTACAAACTAAAATGAATCTTGAAATGGCAGTAACAGATGAAATGTTAGCCATGGCAGAGAAGTACCTTCCGAGTGATTGCTGTTTGGTACCTGAAAAACGAGAAGAACTGACCACTGAGGGTGGCTTAGAGATCGCAGGTCAATTATCTAAAATGAAAGATGCCTGCCAGCGTATGGCTGAATCAAATGTGATTGTGTCATTATTCATTGATCCTGACTTTGCTCAAATTGATGCATCAGTTGAGTGTGGAGCGCCTGTTATTGAATTACATACAGGGCGTTATGCTGATGCTGAAACAGTTGAAGAAGCAGAACATGAATTACAGACTATTATTAGCGCGGCAGAATATGCCCATAATCTTGGTTTACAGGTGAATGCAGGCCACGGTCTTCATTATCATAATGTAGATAAGATTGCTGAAATCCCTAATATTGTTGAATTGAATATTGGCCATGCAATTGTAGCGCGTAGTGTATTCACAGGTTTTCAATCTGCTGTCCGTGAAATGAAGCAATTAATGATCGAAGCTCGCCGTAGATGATTTTTGGCATTGGTACTGATCTTGTCTTTATTCCTAGAATGGAAGCGTTATTGCTTAAACATGGCGACAAGATCGCGATGAGAATATTGACTGATACTGAGTACAATGACTTTCAACAGGCCAATAAACCAGCTAACTTTCTAGCGAAACGATTTGCAGCTAAAGAGGCCACTGCTAAAGCATTAGGAACGGGATTTCGCAATGGTTTAAGTTTGACCCATATTGCCGTAACCAATAATGAGCAAGGCAAACCAGAGCTAGATTTTTCTCACCGTGGTGCTGAATTATTAGCAGAACTGAATATTAGTCGACACTTTGTGAGTCTAAGTGATGAACAAGATTATGCTATGGCCTATGTCATGCTAGAGGAATAATATGAAACATTACCCAACGATTGAAGCTTTTGTCGGCAATACCCCTTTAGTACGCCTACAACGATTAGCTGGAGATACCAGCAATACTCTTTTAGTTAAACTAGAAGGTAATAATCCGGCAGGTTCAGTGAAAGATCGTCCTGTAACGGCCATGATTCGTGAAGCTCAAGAACGTGGTGATATAAAACCTGGTGATACCTTGATTGAGGCAACAAGTGGTAATACAGGCATTGCTTTAGCAATGGTTTCAGCCATTTTAGGTTATAAGATGATTCTGATCATGCCTAAAAATATGAGTATGGAACGTCGCGCTTCCATGAGTGCTTATGGTGCACAACTTATTTTGACTGATAGCATGGAAATTGCTCGTGATTTAGCCGATACCATGCAAGAAGAAGGCAAAGGTAAAGTACTGAATCAATTTGCTAACTTTGATAATCCCTTGGCGCATTATCAAACCACAGGCCCTGAAATTTGGCAGGATACAGACGGTGAAATTACTCACTTTGTGAGTGCCATGGGGACAACGGGAACCATTATGGGCGTATCACGTTATCTAAAGGAACAAAAAGATAGCGTAAAAATTGTAGGTGTTGAGCCAGCGGATGGTTCATCGATTCCGGGTATTCGCCGTTGGCCGAAAGAATATTTACCGACCATATTTGAAGCGGATCGCGTGGATAGCATGATCGAAGTAGAGCAGACTGAAGCAGAAGAAACCATGCGTCGCTTAGCGACGGAAGAAGGTATCTTTTGTGGTGTCTCATCAGGCGGTGCGGTTGCCGCTGCTTTACGCTTATCTCAGCAAGTTGAAAACGCGGTGATAGTGAGCATTATTTGTGATCGTGGTGATCGTTACCTATCAACAGGTGTGTTCCCAGCATCATAATATGTCTCAGTCGCTGAGAATTATTACCCTATTATTGGGGCTTATCGTATCAGCAATGTCCGTGGCAGCGGACGGCCTAACTCTCTCCATTGGTCAGTGGTCTTTTGAGCAACAACAGGCCACAAATTTTAGGCTCGATGCCCAGTTAACGAGTACAGGTTTCGGTTTCACTGCAGCAGCGGATAGTATGTTGCTGGCCGCCCCAATAGGTAAAATCAGTCAAGTAAAATTAAACTGTAGACAAGTTGTTTTGCTGAGTGAAAAGATATCTTGTGCTAAGGGGCAGTTTTCTTTTCACCATCATAAGATTGGGTCACAGCAACTTAATTTTGAATTTGAAACTCTAAATAATACCAATCAGTATAAGCTTGAAGTTGATAACTTGAAACTGGCTTCAGCTGTATTTTCAGTCACCTTTATTATGAAAGATGATAAGTGGAAAGTGTTTGCTGATACACCTAAAGTTCTTTTACCCCCATTAATTAAGGTTTTATCACCTTATATAGAGCCCGAGCAATTAGAACTACTGTCTAGTTGGGATCTTGAGGGAGAACTTAAGCTGGATCTTGATTTAGTGGGACAAGCAGATAGGCTCAGTGAAATTGAATTAGATCTCGACACTAAACATATGAATATCAGTGATAGTCAGGGGGTATATGTCAGTGAAGAAGTGTTTAGCAGCATCAGTTTAGAAGCAGTGCTAAAGAATGATATATGGCACTGGCAAACAAAAGTAGAAGTGGATAAAGGGCAGGGCTATGCAGAACCTATTTTTATTGATTTTTCAGCGACACCGATCAGTATAAAATCGCAAGGAAAATGGACTGTTGATACGGCTTTACTACAAGTCAACGAGTTGGACTTTCAACATGACACAGTTATGCACCTTCAAGCCGACTTTGTCAGTGACTTGCATAGTTTTAGTAGTCTCAATCTTGCCATCAATAAAACAGAATTAGTCGGTATTTATGCTAATTGGTTACAGCCATTTGTCGTCGGCACAGTGATGGATAATCTTGAACTAGCTGGTGAAATGTCATTAACACTTCAACTGCAAGAACAACACTATGCACTGGCGCTAAATTTAGAGAATAGCTATATCCATCAACAAAATGAATTGTTTAGTGTTGATGACCTGTCTGGCGTTATAGCATGGACCACAATGACTAAGCCGATGCATGCAAAAGTTCACTGGCAAGATGCCAGTGTCTATGCCATTCCGCTTGGAGGAGCCTTACTGAGTGCACAGGTAAAATCATCATCATTAGAGCTGTTAGAACCGCTGAATTTACCTATTTTAGATGGCGCATTAAAGGTCACTCAATTTAACTTACAACGGCAACAAGATTCACGATTAGAATGGGATTTTAAAGGTGAAGTCGAACCAATTTCAATGGAATTATTAAGCAGCACATTAGCTTGGCCTTTATTGCATGGTCAGTTATCTGGTGAGATTCCAAGTGTAATTTATCATGATCAGCAAATTAAAATAGCAGGGGAGTTAAAGGTCAATCTATTTGAAGGCACCACCATTATAAGAGACTTACAATTAGATCAACCTTTTGGCCTATTACCTCAACTACAAGCCAATATAGACTTAACAGGCTTGAATCTAGAAACACTGACGCAAACATTTGATTTTGGAAAAATTACCGGTAAGGTCGACGGTAAAGTCAGTAATCTTCGTTTATCTAATTGGCAGCCAGTTCACTTTGATGCTTCTTTTAGTACGCCTAAAGGCGATAAAAGTCGCCGTAAAATCAGTCAAAAGGCCGTAGATAATTTATCACAAATTGGTGGCGGAGCCAGTGGACTATTACAACGTAGTTTTTTACGGTTTTTTGAGGAATTTTCATATAAGAGTTTAGGTCTAAACTGTAAATTACGACGTGATGTGTGTGAAATGTCGGGTGTGGAAGAAGCTGAACAGGGTTATTATATTGTTAAAGGCGGTGGATTCCCTCCAATCATAAATGTGGTGGGATATACTCGTCAGGTCAATTGGCCTGACTTGATTGAACGATTAGAGGCGGTGAGTCACAGTTCAGGCCCCGTTATTAAGTAAAAATCTATACAACAGGAGTGTTTATGAAATTATTGAGGTGGTTTACGGGTAGTGTTACTGGCTTGATGTTGATGTCATGTGTGACTATCAATATTTATTTTCCAGCCGCAGCAGCTGAAAGAGCTGCCGATGAAATTATTGAAGATGTATGGGGGCCTGCTGCTGAGCAGTTGAAACAACAACAAGATGGATCTGATCAGCAAAGCCAAGTTAAACCTAATGACTCATATAATATAGCGTTAATGGCATTAAATTGGTTGGTCTCACCTGCCAGTGCAGAGGCTAATATTAATGTCAGTTCGGCATCAATTACCGCTATTCAGACTAAAATGAAAGCGCGTCATGGCCAATTAAAGCCCTATTATGCAAGTGGTGCAGTTGGTTTAACTGCGAATGGTTTAGTGACGGTTCGTGATGCAAAAGCAGTATCGTTAAAAGATCGTAATAAGGTGAAAGGCCTTGTCGCAGATGAAAACAATGACCGTAATGCACTTTATGCTGAAATTGCACGAGCCAATGGACACCCCGAATGGAAGGCTGATATTCAGTCTACTTTTGCTCGCCGTTGGGTGAGTAATGCAGCAGCTGGCTGGTGGTATCAACAAGGGAGTGCTTGGCTACAAAAATAAGCTGATATAATAGCACTACACTACTAATAGAGAGATCCAGTAATGCAATCTGCATTACTGGATTTTCTGTTTAATACTGAGAAGAGTTTAATGGCACGACGTAATCGTAGAAGACAAAAATTACCACAAGATCCTGTAGAAATACAGATTGAATCGTTATCACATGATGGCCGAGGAATTGCTCGACTCGATGGTAAAACGATCTTTATTGATGGCGCTTTGGCAGGAGAAACAGTTAAGTTTCTCTATACTAAGAAACACAGTAAATATGATGAAGCTAAGACGATTGAGGTGGTGGTTTCAGAGAATACAGATCGCGTAGAACCGAAGTGTCAGCATTTTGGATTGTGTGGTGGCTGTAGCTTAATGCATATGTCTCCAGAAGCACAGTTAAGACTTAAGCAAAAAACCTTAGAAGAACACCTCGGCCACTTTGGTAAAATAGAGCCGCAGAATTGGTTAGAGCCATTAAGAGGTCCTCTATGGGGCTACCGTCGTAAAGCGCGACTGGGTGTTAAACATGTGCCTAAAAAGGAACGTGTTTTAGTTGGCTTTAGAGAAAAGGGTACGCCTTATTTAGCCGTACTTGAGAAATGTGAAGTATTGGATCAACGAGTAGGAACACGCTTAGCTGAATTAGGCGAAATGATCGCTACTTTAGAGGCGCATAATCGAATTGCTCAAATTGAAGTCGCGATGGATGATGAGCATGTTGCACTGATATTTAGAAACTTAGATCCTTTATCAGAGCAGGATCAGCGTGCATTGATTGAGTATGGGCAAAGCCATGATTTATGGATTTATCTACAATCTGGCGGTCCAGATACCGTTACTGCAATTTGGCCTGAAAACCCTCAGCTAAGTTACGCTCCGGAACAAGGCTTGCAGTTAGACTTTGAACCCAATGACTTTACTCAAGTGAATGCGGGAATCAACCTGAAAATGATTGAGCGCACAATGGAACTATTAGACATTTCAGCAGATGATCGAATTTTAGATTTATTCTGTGGCTTGGGTAATTTCACCCTACCTTTAGCTAAACGTGTCACAGAAGTGGTTGGGGTTGAAGGTGATGAAGCATTAGTACGACATGCACGAGATAATGCTAATAAAAATGACTTATCCAATGCGACATTTGAACAAGCTGACTTAACTCAAACAGAACTAAAAGACTACCCGTGGGCGGCCGCAGGCTTTAATAAGATTTTATTAGATCCCCCTCGTAGCGGTGCGTTTGAAGTATTGCATCAATTGGCAGCCTTAGGTGCCGAACGTTTAGTGTATGTCTCCTGTAACCCTGCCACCCTAGCTCGTGATGCTGGTGAACTCGTCAATAATCATGGTTATACACTTGTTTCAACTGGGGTAATGGATATGTTCCCTCATACCACTCATGTTGAATCGATTGCTTTATTTATTAAGCAGTAGTTGTTAACACTCAGATGAGTGAACAAGCATTAATGAAATCAGCAATAGGGGTGGATGCGGTTAAACGTATCACCTCTGTTCTGACTGATATTATTGATGATTTTCCTAGCCAGAATTTTACTGAGAGTGCCTTACTCGGGCTAGATGATTTAGAGTTAAAACAACGCGTTGAACATTTAATTAGCGTATTAACATGCTATCTGCCTGCAGACTTTGAACAATCAGCCCTGATCTTATTTCAAGTTAAACAATACTGGGACTGGGGTGATGAAGAAGATGCCTTAAGTGGCTTGGCTGCGTGGCCTTTGATTGATTATATTGCTGTAGCAGGCATCGACCAGCCGAGCATAGCATTAGCTTTATTAAAAGAGTTAACGCCGTTATTTTCAGCCGAATTTGCCATTCGTCCTTTTATTGAACAGCATTTTGAACTGAGCTATCACACCGCTTTATTATGGAGTGATGATCAAGATGAACATGTTCGTCGCCTAGCTTCAGAAGGTTTCCGACCGCGACTACCGTGGGGGAAAAAATTGCAAATGATGTGTGATGATCCTCGTGTACTGTTTCCACTATTAGAACGGTTAAAAAATGATCGCAGCCTCTATGTTCGCAAGTCTGTCGCCAATAATCTGAATGATATTAGTAAAGATAATCCTGATGCCGTCATTCAGTGTTGTCAGCAATGGAGTAGGGAGGCAACACCGTCATGTCAGTGGATTATTCGACATGCTTTGAGAAGCTTGATAAAACAAGGCAGAGAAGAAGTCTTTCCTCTGCTCGGATACAGCGAACAGGTCCACATTGGGGGAGTAGAGCTGATAGTGGACTCCGATACGGTTTACATTGGTGACAATTTAACGATACAGACTCATTTCACCTCGACAGCCACACATGACCAGAAATTAGTGATTGATTATAAAATCCATCATGTGAGAGCAAATGGAAAAACCAGTGCTAAAGTATTTAAATGGAAAAATGTTGAACTTCATGCTCAGCAAGCAATAACGCTCAGTAAAACGCATTCTTTCAGATTGATTACCACCCGAAAATATTATGCGGGCCGGCACCGTATTGAACTATTAATCAATGGTAAAAGTTATAAAACAGTTGAGTTTGACTTACTGATTGCATAAGTAAGCTCAACCATCATACCGATAAGCTCATCAGCCCCGCCTAAGCGAAGATGATGAGCTGGAATGTGCTAGGCTGAACCGAGACTGATTAGAAGTCGATTTGACCTCGGAAATGCAAGGCATCGAAATCATCAGCACTACCATCGACATCGGCAGTTGTATAATCAGCCATAAAGCGGATAGTTGGTGTGGCATACCAGTTTAATCCTAAGCTGGTGACATCACCTTTTGTCCCCAAGCCATTATCTTCAAGATCGAGCTCTGAATAACGTAAGGCAACTTCCCAAGCTCCATAGCGTTGGTTAATTGGCTTCACTCTAGCAAAAGAACCGGTTTTAGCTTTATACACTCGTGATTCGCCCGTTATAAAGTAACTGGCATAGGCATACCAAGAGTCTAATGATTGGTCTTTACTCGCTGAAATAGCATTATATTCACGACGAGCATATTCACTTTGGAAAGAAAAAGGGCCATAGACTCCGGCAAGTTCAAGACCGTAAGTATTAGCACTTTTAACCGTATCTTCAAATGATGAAAATAGTTTGCCTGCTGAATGAACTTCAGGTCGAATTTCTAGCTGCTTTAACACGCCGCCACTTTTTTCATATTCTTGGTGATGAGCGGCAGCCCCGAAATGAACGGAACGCGTTTTTTCTGCGATAGGAGCATATGTTGCTCTAAAACCATAACCATAATCTTCATCTTGATCACTATTATCATTATCAATTCCAGTCAAATGTGCCATTGCAGATAATGACCAATGCTCCCCGCCTGAAGCAAAACGAAGACCATTTTTACGACCTAGTGAGAAGGCATCTGATGCAACACTACGTTCAATAAAAGTCGTGTATTTAGAGCTTGTCATTTGTTCTAAACCAAAAGGAACATGCTGATTACCTAAGGTAATAGCGGCAGGATTCCAGCCTCTATAACGAATATACATATCTTTGATTGATGTGCCATTACCGGCAAATTCAAATTGAGCCTTATATTGCCAATCAGTAAAGACGGTACCCGCAGCAAATAATCGTGCGCGACGTATTTCTGAAGCATTGCCATGGTTACCAGCGCCATTAAAATCATCTTCATCGATAAAGGCATAATCAGCCATAATTCGCCCGCCAATTTTCATCTCAAATTCTTTGTCAGCAGATTTGATCTTTAAGTGGCCACCATTAACAGAGACCGAGGCAGATTTTTCATCCTCTTCTGTAATAGTCGCAATTTGTTGTTTTACTTCATCATCGGCCTTTTTTTCTGCTTTAGCGGCAGACAACAGTAAGGCATATTCCTGATCATCAATTGAGCCTTTATCATGTAGCATTTTAAAAAGAACCATCATCGCACTATCATCGGCATGGGCGGGCAAGATGGCCGTTGTCAGTAGTGGGGCTAAAATAAAAGGGAGAAGCTTTAGTTTCATGATAGTGCCTTCAATTAAGGTTATAAATTAATAATGATGTTGTAGGAGGCGTAGTTTATCAATAATGAAAGCTTAATGACCATACAAAAAAGATAAGAATTGTAATAGCTTATTACAATGGCCAAGAAAGGATTGATGGGATTAAGGATTTCAGACATAAGGTGAAGTTACTGGGTAACGGACACAGCTTGGCTCTTAGACTAAGCTCTCTTGTTAAAGCCGTTGAGGATAGAGAGCGATTTTGGGGTGTTCAAAGGTGCATTAAAATAAGTTCAGTGTTTATTCCAATAAGCTAAGAAACAAGTGGTGAGTAACTTAAAAAAGTTACTCACCATCAAGACAATATAACTGCTTCAGCCTGCTCTAACGGTCGTTATAAAATGTTGGCCCTGTAAATAATTTTGTGTAACGGCGTCTCAGCTTAAACTTTAAACTGTGTTGCAATTTGTTTTAAGTGTGTGGATAAGGTCATCAATTCTTGGCTTGCTGCTGATGTTTGGCTTGCACCTTCAGTTGTATGTTCAGTCAAGTTACTAATTCTGACAATATTTTGAGTCACTTCACCTGATACGGTTGATTGTTCTTGTGCTGCTGATGCAATCAATGCATTCATGCTATCGATATCGCTCACTTTAGTGGCGATACTCGTTAATGCTTCACCTGCTAACACTGATTTCTCAACACCTTCTGAGGCCATTTTACAGCCTCTATCCATTACATTAACGGCTTCTTTTGAGCGCTGTTGTAGTTGTTCAATAATACTTTTTATTTCAAGTGTGGCCTCTTGTGTACGTCCGGCTAACGTTCTCACCTCATCGGCTACGACAGCAAAACCACGACCTTGCTCTCCTGCACGTGCAGCTTCAATCGCAGCGTTAAGTGCTAATAAATTAGTTTGCTCGGCAATCCCTTGTATCACCGATAAAACTGAGCCAATACTATCACTATCACTTTCTAAGCCATAAATAACAGAAGAGGCTTCAGTTAAACTATTAGATAAATCTTGAATTGTGGCCGTTGCTTCATTCACCGTTGTCGATGCTGAATGTGTTTCAATATCGGCAGATTTTGCCGCCTCAGCGCCTAGTTGTGCCGTTCTTGCTACTTCTGCTGCCGAAGCTGATAACTCAGTAATAGCGGTTGCAACCTGATCTGTTTCTGTTCGTTGAGAGGCCATATCTTCACTTGAACGATCAGATAAATGACTTACTTGTTCACTTGAAATCACAATACTATTAGTTGATTCTGTGAAGATCCGTAATACATCAGCAAACTTTCCTAATACAGCATTCACACCTTGAGCCATAGACTGTGCAAGCTTATTGTTACCAGGTGGTTGTAATGGTTGTGTTAAATCAACATTACCTGCTTCAATATCTTTGGCAATAAAGCGTAAAGAGCCCATTACATATTGTAGTGGAGCAATAAAAGTACGTGCATATTTCATACCTATAACTGTTGTTACGCCTGCGATAATAACAAGTGCTATTGCAGCCCAAAGTAGAATGCCTGTCACTAAATTTCCGATTGGCGCATAGGCTTCTGCTTCATCGATTTCACTTAATATTGCCCAGTGGAGTCCATTAACATCGATAGGAGCATAGGCTGATAATACTGATACTCCACGGTAGTCAGTAAACAGATCAGAACCTGATTTGCCTGATAGAGCAGCTCTAGAACCAATAGTATCCACTACCTGTAAACCGATTGTTGTTTCTTTATCATTAATCGTATTAATCAAATCAGAAGAGACGCCTGATTGTCTTAGAACATCAAGATAAGCTGGCTTGTCATCAATTAAGAATCGTCCCATGCTTCTCATTGTTTTATCAGCTGCTACAAGATAGGTCTCACCAGACTCACCTAAGCCGACATCTGCCCATTTGAGGTCATAAGTCATGATTTCATTTAAACGATCGACGGGCATTTGAAAAATCAAAATACCTACTTTTTTTGCTCCATCATAAATGGGTGAAGCAATAAAAGCAGCAGGGTCTTCATAAGAGGGTGCATAAGGGGCAAAATCAATCAGTGCGACGGCATCTGATTGAGTTGCAGCATTAGCTTGTTTAAATGCTTGACCAATACCACTATTTGCATAAGGGCCATCTATTAATGATGTACTGTAATCGAGTTCTTTATAAACAGAGTAAACAATATCGCCACTATCAGCATCGACCAGAAAAATATCATAATAACCAAACTCTTGCAGGAATGATCTGAAATGAGGGTGATACGTTTTATGTTGTTGATTATACGGCGTATTATCTGTTGTTCCCATCAGTGCATCTTTTTCACCTAAGGCTTCAGGGTTGGCACTAATATAAGTATATTGTAGGGCTAATGAATCATCATCTAACTGTGAAATAATGCTTTTTGTTGCGAAAGACTGGCCATTATTACGTGACTGGTAGCGAGTTTGAAACTCTTGATTATAATAGTTTTCAATACTCTTTCTTTGTTGATAGCCAAGATCCATAAAGCTATCGTCACGGTAAGTCCGAAATGATTCTTTAAACTCGGCCATGGCATTAATAACCATGGTATTGTTTGAAAAAGTCTTAATTTGACCTTGTAATGTGGTTATATAGGCGGTTACTTCTGATTTTTTAGCTTCACGTTGAGAAATTAGTTTCTGAGTAATCTCTTCTTGCAATACATCTTTCGCTTGTTCGGCTGAAGTCCATACCAGTAGTGATGTCATCAATATTACTGGGATTAATCCAAACATTAAAAAAACTCTTATTAACTGTTTTCTCATTTAACAATATCCTTTAAATTCGTTAATCAAATTAGACTAGATTAATAGAAGGCAAAATAGATGCCATAATTGCTTATAGAAGCAAATTTAATTTTTATTAAAATAGAGTTGTTTCCCTCCCGTAATAACCGAAGTTAAAAATAGAAGTTAAACTATTTTAGTACTACTTAGGTGGCAGAACACCCATGTCCATATGTGGCCTATCATTATTTTATTTACATTAATAATACAGTTTTTATTTTATATTATTAGAGTTTTGTTCAGATTCATAATAGTTAAATATTTTGTGCCCTATGAGCAGAGATCTGTTCCACATTTGATACGGGAAAGTCTTTTTTCCAATTTCGGTGCCAACGACAAATACTGCCTATTATTTTCGGTTTTGAAATAATATAGCCTTGCAGCGTAACGGGTATTTTAAGGTTATTTAAATAAGCAAGGTCATCAGAGAGTTCAACACCTTCAGCGACAACTTGTACATTCAATTCATCAAATATATTGAAAAGAGATTGAGACACGACTTGAGAAAGCCGATCTTTGGCAATATTATAAATCAGGCTACGATCAATTTTTATTTCAGTATAGGGCAGCATCTTAAGCTGTTGAATATTGGTATAGCCCGTGCCGTAGTCATCGAGTGCTACATCAAAACCTTTTATTCGTAGTCTATTTAATGTCTCTAGTTGAATGGAGTTATCAATAGCATAACTTTCTGTTACTTCAATGATAAAGTCACTCGGTCCATAACCATGCTTGCCTATTAATTTGAGTAGGTTTGACGGCAGGTTTTTGTTATTAAGGGTTAAGGGGGATATATTGACTGATAACTTACAGTGTTCTCCAAACTCTTCCTTAATCGTTGGAAACTCATTCATTACACTGCGTAATATACTCAGCGTTAATGGCTCAATAATGCCATTTTCCTCTGCTACAGCAATAAAGCGACCGGCAGTAATAGTATTCACTTCACTAGGGAGTGTAATTCTTGCCAGGATCTCTAGGCTTTCAACCTTACCTGTTTGATTATTCACTTTCGGTTGATAATAAGGAATCACCCGTTTATCAGCAATAGCCTGTTCAATTTGCTCAACAGTTAGATGATGCTCAGGTTCTTCTGCGCTTCGATGATCGAGCGACTTCAATTTCTGGAGAATAGTATTGATATTTTCTTTGGTAACAGGCTTATTAATACAACCAATAAGGTGGGTTCTACTTTCATTAGTTACATCAGCAGCAAGCTGAACTATTTTATCATCCAACTCAGACAGGATAACGACTCCACCAAGAAAATGCTCTTTACTCAGTAAGCGAATAAGCTCCATCCCATCCATTCCTGGCATATTGAGATCAACAAAAATCAGTTGAAACTTTATATTTCCTGACTTTATTAGCTTTAATGCTTCTTCTCCAGATTCAACGCATGTAGTAGACGTAATATTAAGATCTGTTAGAAATGCTGATATTACGGAAAGCATTGATTTTGAATCATCTACAACTAAGGCATTAACCTCCATAATAATTAACCATTCAAAAATAGCGGGATATATAACAATAAAGTATTCTCAGATTATTACAATCTTTTTATATTGATGTTTTAAAATATTTTTTATTTGTAATTATTGTTAGTAAAATCGTTGTTTTTAAAGCTAGTGAATTATAAGCATTTTTTTGTTTTTTTTATCAGTTTCATTTTGCCTGCACTCAACACCGTTGACCGCCGTATTTTTATTCTCAGCGTGATGTCAGAATTGACCGACTCACACCCTGACTGATAGTTAAAAGTATGTTTACACATTCATTAGAAGCATGCTAGATTTAGCTTGATCTTTGATTACGGATATTAAACCTTATGGCTACAGCAATAAATGACTAAAGAGAAAAGCTCGAACAAGAGCTTCTACTTTTTCATTGCCTTATATATCGTCTGGATAGCTATCTTTTCTTTTTGGTCATATCAGGATAAGAACTCTGGGCTATATACGGGACTAGATCAACGTCTGGAATCAGCAGCGTTGACTACAGCACTATTATTGCCAGAAAAGTTTCATCATCATGACATGTCAAACAACGATCTGACACCTGATCAGAACATGGATCATATTCGCAAATTATCTGACTACACACGTGACCGTGATATCGTTTATATCTATAGCTTGATCTTGAGAAATGGAAAGGTAATTTTTACTTCATCCAGTGCGACAGATGATGAACTTGCAACGAATACGGATTTATCATATTTTCTTGATGAATATGAGGATGTGGATCCTCGGGTAATTGATGTGTTTGCAACTCATGAAAAAACATTCATCGAATACAAAGATAAGTGGGGGCATTTTCGTAGTGTATTTATACCTCAATATGCTGAAGATGGAAGCGTCTATATTGTCGGGGCAGATCTTGATATCAGTTATGTCCAAGGTAGTTTAAATAAAGAGCTTTACCGCATTTTGATGATATCCCTGTTATTCGTACTTATGGGGATCCCCGTCGTATTAGTATTCACTCATCATAGCCGTAACTTAGCGTCTAAATTGGATGAGCGAGTAAGAAAGCGCACAGCCTCGTTGACTTTGAGTGAAAGTAAAATGAACTCCATACTGGAGCACTCACCAGTCGGTATTTTTCATTATGATACTGATAGCACGTTAGTCACCGTTAATAAACAGTTTGAAGGCATGATTGGAGCCACTAAGGAAGTCTTGATTGGATTTAATATGCTCGATAACTTACGTGATCAGGCTATGTTGGATGCAATTCGATGCTCTTTATCTGGGAAGGGAGGTCATTTCGACGGTTCGTATACTTCTGTGACTGGACATAGAACTTTTGAGCTACAAGCAGACTTTGTCCCCATGTTCTCTCCCGAGCAAGAAATCATTGGTGGTGTGGGCGTTTTCAATGATGTCAGCAAGCGTAAACATGCTGAAAAAGAACTTCGACTAGCCGCCCGTGTGTTTAGTGATACGCATGAAGGTATCACCATCACCGATGCGAATAGAATCATTGTGGATATCAATCCCGCCTTTAGTAATATCACTGGCTATAGTCGTGAAGATGTGATTGGCCAACATACTCGAATACTCGGATCAGGAAAGCAAAGTCCCAAGTTTTACCAAGATATGTGGCTGCAAGTTGAGGAACATGGACATTGGCAAGGTGAAATCTGGAACCGCAAGAAAGGAGGCGAGCTTTATGCTGAACTCATCACCATTTCTGTACTGAAGGATGAGCATGAACAGGTCGTTAATTATGTCGGTGTGTTCGCTGATATTACGGACAGTAAGCAGCAGCAAGAACAACTGAGTTTGATGGCTCATTATGACGTGCTGACAGGATTACCTAACCGTGCTTTATTTACTGATCGCTTTGCTCAGGCTATTGCACACAGTAAGCGTACTGAACATCAACTGGCGATTTGTTTCCTTGACTTAGATAACTTTAAACCGGTGAATGATAACTATGGTCATGAAATAGGTGACCAGTTATTAATTGAAGTGGCCAAACAAATTACAGCCAGCATTCGAGAAGAAGATACCGTATCACGCCAAGGAGGAGATGAGTTTGCAATACTACTTAATGATATTCACTCCTTTTCTCAATGTGAGCAGACCCTACAAAGAATACACCACGCATTGGCTCAACCTTTTATCATTGATGGCCATTCTCATAAGATAACAGCATCCAGCGGAGTCACCTTATACCCGGATGATGAGGGTGATATCGACACCTTACTTCGTCATGCTGATCAAGCGATGTATCAGGCTAAAGTAGAAGGCAAACATCGTTACCATCTATTTAATGCTGAACATGATCAACGTACCATTCAAAAACACCACCAGTTAGAAGTTATTGAACAAGCCCTCATCAATAACGAATTCCAGCTGTACTATCAACCCAAAGTGAATATGGCAACGGGAAAAGTCTTTGGGGCAGAAGCATTGATTCGCTGGATCCACCCTGAACAAGGACTTATCCCGCCCCTAGAGTTCTTGCCTATTATTGAAGGAACTGACTTAGAGCTAAAAGTGGGGGATTGGGTTATTAATGAGGCACTTGCACAGCTTGAAATATGGCGTGAACAAGACATCATACCTGAAGTGAGTGTTAATATTTCTTCACATCACCTCCTCTCAGAAACGTTCTTTTCTATGCTCGAAGCAGCTCTTGCCAAATACCCATCTGTAGACTCTCAATGCCTACAAATTGAGATATTAGAAAGCTCAGCATTGGGAGATCTCAATGCTATTACGACCGTTATCGAAACCTGCCAAGGAGCACTAGGAATCAGCGTTGCGCTGGATGATTTTGGTACCGGCTATTCATCACTTACCCACTTAAGAAGCCTGCCAGCAAACACTATCAAAATAGACCAAAGCTTTGTCAGGGATATGCTAGAGGATCCTAGTGACTATGCCATTATTGATGGCATCATTGGATTATCTGATTCATTTAACCGAGAAGTCATCGCTGAAGGTGTTGAAACTACTGATCATGGAATCATGCTCCTTATTATGGGCTGTGAAGAAGCACAGGGTTATGGCATTGCTAAACCCATGCCTGCCGATGTTTTCCCACAGTGGACAAAGGATTACAAGCCTAAGCCAGAGTGGCTGTTAAGGGGTAATAAGCAAGGCACGATTAAAGAGAATAAAGTGGAATTGTTCAGGCTGGTGAGTCAGCAGTGGACGGATAGCTTCATTAACAATATTCAATCCTCACCAGAGAGTGTTGAACACTGGCCGATTATGAACAATAAACGGTGCTCCTGTGGCACGTGGATAAAACGAGCACGACAAGAGCAGTTATTTGCAGAGAGTAGCTTAGAACAGCTAGAGAAAACACATGATGCATTACACCTGACTGCACAAACTATGCAACTTCAATATCGCGAAGTTAATGGCGAGGCCGCACGACAAAGTTTGGCTGATTTCCGCACTGATTTTGATAATATGAATCATGCATTGAACAAGTGTGAATAAGCTATAGGCTAACTCTATTCTCACCAATCATATCGTAGGAAATCACAATGAAAGCAAGGTGTTTTTTCACTGAGGAATAGAGTATTTTCTTGGAAAAACAGTAGGAGGTTTATTTAAATTGTATAATCAACTACTGGTGTACCACATTTAATTTAGGTTCTTTGATTATGATGAAAAAAATTAGCTACTTACTGCTGCCACTTCTTTTTTTAGCATCCCCTGTTTGGGGGAACAGTACAATTGCTGTAACTGATTTTGAACTACTGGATCTGACACTAAAATTATCTGATCCCAAAAAAGTAGCAGCAATTGATGCCCAAGAACAAGAAAGAATCAAAATGATTGATGCATTGATGAAAGAGGGGATAGCTAATACTGAAGGATTTACTATGGTTCATGTCTCGGCTGAAGATCGTCAAAAGGCCGATAAAGGTGTTGGCTTTCTATTTGACTGTGCCAAGTGTTCTGCTAGTTTAGGACGTGATTATAATGCTGACTATATCCTGATCGGTCGTTTACATAAGCCGACATATCTATTCTCTTATATTATAGTGCGAATCTTTGATGTGAAAGCGAATAGGTTAATCAAGGAATACCGCACAGAAGCTAAAGGAAAACCCAGTAAATCTGTGCCAGGGGCAATTGACAACCTATTAATAAAAATTAGGAAAGATATTCAGCACTAGCTTTTATATACCTTTAGTATCACATCTACTGGAATTAGAATATGGTTAATGGCAGTGGTACGTTCCTCTTTTACGATCATTGTGACAACCATCCTTGTTTGTACGACCACTATGGTCAATCACTATAGAACTAGTAGCTGTATTGTGATTGTGATCTGTTGAAATTAAACTATTAGCGGTCACTAAGCCTATAGACATTATGCTTAAAGCTAGGACTGTGTAAATGAGCTTTTTCATTGTTTCTTCCTTAAGCTTGAGGTTTCGATCTGCACTTGTTATTCCAGTGTTAACGGTACTCTCTAGTTCTTATACAAACAACCCTATAAAATTGGGGTGATTTGTTTCTACCTTAACTCTCGATACTCAGTACAAGCATATTCTTTCTCTTTCTTAACTTTCTTGCTTCCAGTGTTTCGTGCCTCAAGAGTAAGTAATGAGCATCTTTGTTTGGCATCTCATAGCGCCTTGTCCGACGTGGCGGGCACTCTACAGAGGAAAACTACTGGGAAATGCCAGCTCACCGCTCAATGTATCTTGATAAATAATCAAAAAGAAAATTATTTATAATTTTCGTTGTATTGTTAACTATCATATATTAATGTGAGCTGAGTGATATCTATGGATTAAGGATAAAATTAAGAATGAAAAAGAAATATCTAAACGGCTTTACTATCATAGAGTTAATGATTGTCATTACTATAGTAGGTATTTTAGCTTCTATTGCAGTGCCAAGTTATAAAAGCTATAAAAATGAAGCAAAAGCGGTAGATCTACTAGTCAAAATTCATGGAATAAGTTTGAGTTATCTTGACTCGTCTTATGATCATGAAACGGATCCTATCAAGATGAAGAGTTTATATAACAGTGCCGCTTATAGTAAAGCGCCAAGTGCCTTTTCAGGAAAAGATACCCTCTATTCAAGCAAAGATGGTTTTGAACTATTTTCTCTTGTTCTGACTCAAGGAACGCACGCACTTAATAAGATAATTGACCGAACTGTACCTGTCGTTTTGATAAAGGCAACTACCCCTCAAAGTAGAGAAATACTGCATGCTCTGAACCATATCATGCAACAAGAGCATGTGTTTCTTACAGAATCAATTATGATGGTAACGCTTTCTAGCAGCTCATCTACGCTCCATCACACCGCTAGTCAGGCTCCAACAATTACTCATCATGTGACAAAGCCTACAGGGCAGATTACACCACCAATTCAGACAATCGCGCCAATTCAGACAATCGCGCCAAGTCAGACAATCGCGCCAAGTCAGACAATCGCGCCAATTCAGACAACCGCGCCAAGTCAGACAACCGCACCAAGTCAGACAACCGCACCAAGTCAGACAGCTGCTCAAATTAATACTGGCCCACATAGGGCTACACACTCGCCTCATCAAGGAGAAGTTTGTAAAAATGGGTGGTTAAAGCATCATAATTTTGGTTGTTAACTTTAACTAACTTGATAGTAGAAATCATAAATGTTGATTAATATGTTCACATTGAAGAGATATAAATAAATGAGTGATTTAGAACAGCAAAAGAGGAATAATGTAAGCGATGCTTTTGATGGCTTAATCCATGAAGCAATGGAGGATATATCAAATAAAAAGGTTTCATCACCTCGCTCTTTTCAGATGCCCGTTGAAATCTTATATCTAATGGTTTTGTTACTAGTGATTAGTTTTACTTATTATCAGCCTCATTCAAATGATACACATACTAATCCATCAACCAATTCATTGATGTCAGGGAAAAGAGTTGCATTATTAACGTTTGCCGAAGACATTGATTCCTATCAGCGAACTCATAATAAGTTTCCAGAAGATATACCAAGTCCTTTGGCTAGTGTTCTACAAGTAAAATATGAAGTGCTAGGTGTTAATCATTATCAATTAATCATGCCATCACCTGAAGGAGAGTTAGTATTAGACCATCAAGGTCGTCATGAAGATATCTATCTTGGTGGAGAATAATCATGGCAGAATTATCGAATTTTAACTGGATATTAAATTTAGTAAAAAAAGAACTTTCTGCCGTTGATTATAAAATTTTTGAATTATCACTTCCAACTGAGCTGGCATTAGTATGGGAACATGCTTGTGCTGTTCTAAATATATCCACTCAGGAGTTAGCCAATAAAATATCAACGACATATTCGCTCAACCTAGCAGAATTACCAGCAAATAAAGTTGATGTAGAAGACATACCAGATAGTATTCTAGATAAATATAATGCCATTGTATTACAAGAAGATGAAAGGCAGATAACCCTTGCTATAGCGACACCTTTTGACCAAGATGCTTTTTCAATATTAGCTTTTTTAACGGATAAGAAAGTTGAATTTTCCATTGCCACACCAACTGAAATTAGTCGTTGGTTTTCAGCCCATATGGAGACTAACAATACTCGTACCATTAAGTATGCAGAGTCCGAAAAGATTGATAACTCGGGTGTTGTTCGTTTGGTAAGAAGGGCACTAGAGCAAGCTGTTCTTGAAGGAGCTAGTGATGTTCATATTGAGCCCTATAATCACGAGGGAATTGTACGGTTTCGTATTGATGGGCTTCTCCGTAAAATAACAGTATTACCTTTAGCCGTGTTCAACCATGTTGGACAGCGCATTAAAGCAGTAGCAAAGATGGACGTAACTAATAGTCTTATTCCTCAGGACGGTCAAATTCACCTAGAAACGGATAAAGGCCCTCTTGATATGCGAGTGTCCTCTATGCCAGTCAAAGGTGGGGAAAAGTTTGTTATTCGAATACTTAGAAATGACACTCTAAAGTCGCTTGATACACAAAACTTCTTACCTCGCGAAGTAGAATTATTAAAACAAGTCGTGACACAACAAAATGGTATCTTAGTGATGTCTGGCCCGACAGGTTCAGGTAAAACTACAACACTAAATAGCACCCTCCAAGAAATAAATTCGATTGATAAATGTATTATCACGGTTGAAGATCCTGTTGAATATGAAATAGAGGGTATTGCACAAATAAATGTTAATGCTGCTCAAGGTTTAACGTTTAACAAAGCGTTGAAACACATTCTTCGACAAGATCCTGATGTTATTTTAGTGGGTGAAGTTCGAGATAATGAAACCGCAGAGACAGCAATTCGCTCTGCACTAACAGGACATTTTGTTCTGACAACACTTCATACAAATGATGCAATTACTGTTATTGCCAGATTAAAAGATTTGGGTATATCTGATGCCCTAATGGCGGACTCATTGAAAGGACTTGCTGCACAACGATTGATTAGGCGGATCTGCCCTGACTGTGCCATAAAGATCCAATCCGCAGAAAGTAAAATTGAACATGAGTTTATGCGAGTCAATAATCGTCTTCCTGCAATGCGTTCTCAAGGCTGTGATGCCTGTAATAACTCTGGTTTCTCAGGTCGTATTCCTTTACTTGAGATTTTAGTTGTTGATGAAGTTATAGCTGATGCTATCCGTACTGGTGCAACAACAGTACAGTTGACATCGCTGGCTAAAAATCAAGGCATGCGATCATTAGCAGATGTTGCAATAGAGCATATTCTGAATGGAACAACTACTGCCGAAGAAGCTTTCCGTGTGCTTGGCCAAGACCTTTGGCATCCCTCTCATCAGAGTAACTGATTATGATTCGGACTATTCTAATATGCACATTTGTTCTATTTTCCAGCATCTCGACGATAGTAAGTGCATTTGTTCATACACCTTGGACTGAAGACCTATACAGCTACCTTGGAAGTACATATGATTCTAATGTTGAGAAGCGTGCTAGATATCTCCAAAAGATAATTCTTGCTGATGAAATGGCAACTGAAAAGCAGATGATTAATGATGTAAACGATTTCTTTAACCAAGTTCAATGGGTTTCTGATAGTTTGCATTGGGGACAAAAAGATTATTGGCAAACACCACTCGAAACACTAATAGAATTTAAAGGTGACTGTGAAGATATTGCCATAGCAAAGTACACTGCTTTACGAGTTATGGGGGTTCCAGATAGAAAGCTAAGTTTAGTTTATAGCTTTACTGATGGCATCCCTCATATGGTACTTGCCTATTACGAGAGCTATGATTCAAACCCTTATATCCTAGACAGCTTCAATAAAAATCTTCTTCGGGGTGATGAAAGAAAAGATATCGTGCCCGTTTATGAATTTAACAGCACCACAGTTTGGTTAACCGATAAGTACTTTCACAAACTTGGCAAAGGGATGCCTGAACATCTAGCCCTTGAAGATGAATTAAAAGTACGTCTTGAGAAAAATAGACATCTATTGCAGTCACATAATGATGGACAACCAGTTATACCATTTAGTATTGATACATTGTAAATTCGAAAGACTTGACCTGGTGAGTAACAGCTTAATATTCAAACTTCAATATTTCAGTTGAGCTACATTTATCGCTTGGTTCGAGGTTTATGCATGCAATTAGGGGGATTAAGCATTCTATGTGGGAAATTGATTGGCGAGAAATCACTAATAAATATAAAACTACGGTTAAACGAACGACTGCTCTTGGCATGTAAGAGACGGATTAAGCTAACGATATCAATTATGAATAGATTGTCGTAATCGAGCTGTAGAACAAGTTGAATATTTCAATGAGAATTACGTAGGAAACTACGTAGAATTTAAAAAAAGAGCCCATCTATGTACCCTAAGGAATTGAATGATCTCTGATTTTCTATAGACTTTTATTAAAAATGGTACCGAGGGTCGGAATCGAACCGACACTTCCGAAGAAACCGGATTTTGAATCCGGCGCGTCTACCAGTTCCGCCACCCCGGCCAAATTTAAGAGCGTAATTATAACCATACTCAGAGTGTTATGAAAGATATAATATTAATATTCTAATATTTTACAGATTATAAAATGAATAAAGTAATGAAAAAGGTCTTGGTTATGGGTTATGTATGGCCTGAGCCAAATTCGTCGGCAGCGGGCTGTCATATGATGTCACTGCTACGTTTCTATAAGCAACACAATTGGCAGGTTGAGTTTGCGACAGCAGCGGTAGAAACGGATCATATGATTGATCTTGCTAGTGAAGGCATCACCGCTAAAAATATTAAGCTCAACTGCGATAGTTTTGATGCGTATATAACAGAGTATCAGCCTGATATCGTGATGTTTGACCGTTTTATGATTGAAGAACAGTTTGGCTGGCGGGTTGAAAAAAACTGTCCTCAGGCACTGAAAATTTTAGATACCGAAGATTTACAATGTTTACGCAATGCCCGCCACCAAGCGCATAAAGCAGGGCGTGAAATGACTCAATCAGATTTGTTTAGTGATTTGGCGAAGCGTGAAATTGCAGCGATTTTACGCTGTGATCTGTCATTAATTATTTCTAGTTATGAAATGACATTATTGAGAGATACCTTTAAGGTCGATCCTCGCTTATTACACCACCTGCCTTTTATGGTTGATTTGAAAAAGTGTCCACAGCAAACAAAGTCTTTTTCTGAACGCCAGCATTTTATGTCAATTGGTAATTTTCGCCATGCGCCTAATTGGGATATGGTGTTATATCTCCAACAAATATGGCCTTTGATTAGAAAGCAGCTGCCACAGGCAGAGTGTCATATCTATGGTTCATATCCCCCGCCTAAAGCCACCGCACTTCATAATCCGAAAACAGGTTTTTTAATTAAAGGTTGGGCTGATGATGCGTATAGGGTGATGGAGGAGTCGAGAGTGTGTTTGTCGCCGATACGCTTTGGTGCAGGGATTAAGGGTAAATTATTAGATGCGATGATTATGCAAACCCCGAGTGTGACGACATCGCTAGGGGCTGAAGGTATGTATGAAGGGGAGTCATGGCCGGGTGCTGTTTGTGATGATGTGTCTGCATTTGTAGATGAAGCGGTCAGACTTTATAACAATGAAGAACAGTGGATGACGGCCCAAGCTCGAACGACGGAATTATTGGCCAGTCATTATGATGGGCAGAGCTTAGCCGTAGCATTAATAGAGCATATCATCGTACTAGAAGAAACGCTTGAACAACATCGCTCAGATAATTTTATCGGTAGCATGCTGAAACACCACACTATGATGAGTACAAAGTATATGTCTCAGTGGATAGAAGCGAAGAACAGTAAAACGGCTTAATTGAAGAGCTGATAACTAATGTGAGAGTAAAAGTGTTTAGGCTGTTAAACTATGCCCTTACGAAAGATAAGACATTACATTCTAAATGAGTTTACAGCTAAAAAATCTGCACTGTTATCGTGGTCATCGGACACTTTTCACTAATTTGGATATTAGTGTCGAGCCGGGTCGAGTGTTAGTGGTAGCAGGGAAAAATGGCTGTGGGAAAAGTACCTTATTAAAAATCATTTCAGGGCTACGCCAAGCAGATGAGGGAGAGGTGTTCTGGAATGGACTCTCACTGCAAGAAAACGCAACAGAGTTTGAACAGCAGATGATCTGGTTAAGTCACCGCAATGGGCTAAATGAGAGTTTGACGGCAAAGGAAAATATTCAATATTCAACTAGTTTGGCGAATTATACCGACGTTAATATCAGCAGTATCTTAGAGCGGGTAGGGTTAAAGGGCTATGCAAACACACCCGTTAGACAGTTCTCCGCAGGGATGAAAAGAAGATTGGCAATGAGTCGTTTAGTCAGCAAACCAGCAAAACTATGGCTCCTTGATGAACCTCAAAGTGCATTAGATAAAGCTGGGATTCGCTTATTAGATGAGTTGATCATCGAACATGTCACACAGGGAGGAGCAGTGGTGATGTCTTCACATCATGATGTGTCCTTGACTAATATAACCGTTGATACTTTAACTTTATAATTATGAATTCAACTTTACAAAGCCTGTATTTTTTAGCGATCAGAGAATGTCTCACTGCTTTTCGAAATCGGCATGAAGCCTTGAGTCCACTGATTTTCTTTAGTCTTGTGTGTGTATTATTCCCGCTTGGGGTGGGAGCCTCGGCTGATTTATTACGAACCATTGCTCCTGGGATTATTTGGGTGGCAGCGTTGCTGGCAATTTTAATGTCATTAGGCACTCTTTTTAGACATGAATATGAGCAGGGCACCTTAGAATTAATGGTGTTATCAGAGCATCCATTAATTGTTTTGGTGGTAATTAAGCTTGTTGCTTATTGGTTGATTACGGCATTACCTCTTATTGTAGTGGCTCCATTTATGGCTTATGGCTTGGGTTTGACGGCTGATGCGCAAGGAGTATTACTACTCACACTATTATTAGGCACCCCCGTTTTAATTTTGGTGGGGGCGATTGCATCAACCTTAACCTTGGTCATTCCTCAAAATGGTATGTTGCTAGCGCTACTCGTTTTACCTCTTTATGTTCCTGTACTCATTTTTGCAACGAGTGCTGTTAATACGGTCATGATGGGAGGCTCAGCTGCCGGCGCTCTTTATATATTGGCCGCATTATGTGTATTGAGTGTGACCTTATCCCCCCTCGCAATTGTTGCGGCATTAAAAATAGGTGTTTCACAATGATGAAATGGCTTCACATCATGGCCTCATCAGCCTGGTTTTATCGTTTTTCTGGTCAAGCTATTCCGTGGCTAATGTCTGCATTTATAGTGTTATTACTAATAGGGCTTTATGGTGGTCTAGTGACTGCGCCAGCAGATTATCAGCAGGGTGATGCGTTTAGAATTATTTATATTCATGTGCCTGCAGCGTGGATGTCATTGTTTATATATTGTGTGATGGCTATGTATGCGGTGATTGCATTAGTGTGGCGAATAAAACTGGCTGAGGTGTTGTTGATTAGTAGTGCGCCAATAGGTGCAGCATTTACCTTTCTTGCCTTGGTGACGGGATCCTTATGGGGTAAACCCATGTGGGGTACATGGTGGAGTTGGGATGCACGCTTAACGTCTGAATTATTATTACTTTTTTTATATTGGGGCGTAATGGGTTTGTATGCTGCAATCGAAGATAAACGTACAGCATCTAAAGCGGTATCAGTTTTGACCTTGGTGGGTGTGGTGAATATTCCTATTATTCATTATTCCGTCAGCTGGTGGAATACCTTGCATCAAGGCCCCAGTATCACCATGACCGATAAGCCAACCATGCCGATGGAAATGTTAATGCCTTTATTAGTGATGGCAGTGGCATTCAAGATTTTTTATGGACTATCACTCTTAATAAGAGCCAGAGCAGAACTGGTTGAGCGTGAGCCACAGAGTCGATGGTTAAAAGCGGTAATAGAGGAAAATAATGATGAGTGAGTTTATATATATGGGTGGTTATAGCTTTTATATTTGGAGCTCTTATAGCCTTGCATTGATTATTTTAGTACTCAATATCTTGGGTCCCAGCTTAAAGCATAAAAAGAGTGTGCAACAAGCGAGCGATATTCACCTTTTAAATGGAATGAAATCAGATGAGTCCTAGACAGAAAAAACGACTAGTGTTGGTAGTACTGTTACTTGTTGGCTTGAGTGCTGCAACGGCATTAGCACTGAAAGCCTTTAATGAAAATATGATGTTTTTTTTCTCACCAACTGAGATAAAAGCCGGCAAAGCACCCAGTGGTCAGGATATTCGCTTGGGCGGTTTAGTGGTGGAAGGCAGTGTGAGAAGAGAAGTTGGTAATCTGACTGTTTTATTTGATCTGACTGATAATAATGATGTTATTACCGTGAGTTACAACGGTATTCTTCCAGACTTATTCCGCGAAGGGCAAGGCATTATTGCACGAGGACAATTAAATGAGACCGGTGGCGTGACAGCCGTTGAAGTCTTAGCTAAACATGACGAGAATTATATGCCACCTGAAGTCAGTGACGCTCTGGCTGCGAGTGAGGGTGAACAATCATGATCCCTGAAATAGGACATGCAGCGCTGATCCTTGCGTTTTGTTTTGCAGTGATTCAGGCACTCATACCCTTAGCCGGTGCCCAATTGGGCAAAACACGTTGGATACACCTTGCTAGCCCAGTGGCAAGAGGACAGCTATTTTTTATTGGTATTGCATATTGTTGTCTCACCTACTCATTTTTAGTGAATGATTTTTCCGTTCGCTATGTGGCATCTACCTCCAATACACAGTTACCCTTAATTTATAAGATCTCGGGTGTATGGGGGGCGCATGAAGGTTCTTTATTACTATGGGCTTTCTTATTGTCTGCATGGACCGTTGTGGTTAGTATTTTTAGTAGCAGTATTCCGAAAATAATGTTGGCTAGAGTTATCAGCGTAATGGGTATGGTAAGTGTTGGCTTTATTTCATTTATGCTGTTTACCTCTAATCCCTTTATTCGATTATTTCCAGCTCCTGTTGATGGCCGTAGTTTAAACCCTTTATTACAAGACTTTGGTTTAGCCATCCACCCACCGATGCTTTATATGGGCTATGTAGGTTTTTCGGTTGCCTTTGCCTTTGCTATTGCCGCGATGATTGATGGCAAACTCGATTCAGCTTGGGCACGTTGGGTTAGACCGTGGACTAATATTGCTTGGGTCTTTATGACGCTGGGTATTGCCTTAGGTAGCTGGTGGGCATATTACGAATTAGGCTGGGGAGGCTGGTGGTTTTGGGATCCTGTTGAAAATGCATCTCTCATGCCTTGGTTAGTGGGCACAGCATTAATTCACTCTCTTGCGGTGACAGAAAAAAGAGCAGCATTTAAATCTTGGACGGTGTTACTGGCTATTTTCAGTTTCTCATTGAGTTTATTGGGTACATTTTTAGTACGCTCAGGGGTATTAACATCTGTTCATGCTTTTGCTACTGATCCGGCTCGTGGTGTTTTTATATTAGTCTTTTTAGTGATTGTAGTCGGCGGCTCATTGGTATTATTTGCTTGGCGAGCCACGGCATTACGCTCAGTCGGCCAGTTCTCAATTGTGTCACGAGAAACAGGGCTATTATTCAATAATGTTATCTTAGTGACAATGGCTGGCACAGTATTATTAGGTACGCTTTACCCCTTAGTTTTAGATGCATTAGGTGTGGGTAAAATCTCTGTTGGGCCGCCTTATTTTAATCAAGTAATGCTGTATTTAGCAGTGCCTTTATACACATTAATGGGACTCGGTTTATTCCTTCGTTGGAAAAAAGACAGTGTGTCGAGACTACAATCTAAGGTGGTTATACCTTTTGCAATGGCATTAATGGCCGGTATTTTATTACCCTTATTATTGGCGCCGGAACAAAGTGGCCTCACATTTATAGGTTTAATATCAGCCAGTTGGGTTGCGCTTGCAGCATTGTTATGGCTAATCAATTCTACCCAGTCACCCTTTAAATTACCTGCGTCAACATGGGGTGCGGTGATTGCACATATTGGTATGGCGGTGACGGTAACAGGAATTACCTTAACCTCTGTTTATAGTCATGAAAAAGATGTCGCCCTTGCACCTGATGAATCGTATCAAGTCGGTGATTACGACTTTAAATTGATCAGTGTTAAAGAGATTCGTCGTGATAACTATATTGCGTATCAGGGCGTTGTAGAAGCGAGTGAAAACGGTCAACACCTTGTTTTAATGTACCCTGAGAAAAGAACCTATAATCAATCATCCATGCCGATGACTGAGGCGGCAATTGATGCAGGACTATTTAGAGACTTGTTTGTTGCCCTTGGCGAGCCATTAGGTGAGGGAAGTTGGAGTTTACGCATCTATCATAAACCGTTTGTTCGTTGGATCTGGTTGGGTGCATTGTTGATGGCATTGGGTGGTTTATTAGCTGCGATGGATAAGCGTTACCGTCGTTTTAAAGGCAATAAAGAGGCACGGTCATGATGAAAAATAGTCTGCCTTTAATCCTGTTTATTTTATTAGTTATTTTATTAGCGGTCGGTTTGAGCTTAGATCCCCGTAAAGTACCTTCTCCCTTTATTGATAAGTCTGCTCCGCAGTTTAAGCTCCCCCAATTAGCTGATAGTACTAGGACGATTAGTTCGGAAGAGTTAAAAGGACAAGTGTGGTTATTGAATGTGTGGGCTTCATGGTGTCGTGCATGTCGTGCAGAACATCACCTACTCAATCGCTTGGTTCAGCAGCACGATATTACTATTGTCGGTTTGAACTATAAAGATCGTGATAATGAGGCCAAACAATGGCTGGAAGACTTAGGTAATCCATATCGTCATGTCGCTGTTGATATGCAAGGTTTAACAGGGATTGATTGGGGTGTATATGGTGTTCCTGAAACCTTTTTGATCGATCAACAAGGAATTATTCGTTATAAAAATATTGGCCCAGTTAGCCAAAGTGACCTTGATGACATCATCATGCCAATGATAGTGAAGCTGGAACAAGGAGCATTATGATGAATAAATGGATAGGGGCGTTAATGCTGATGATTTTCTCATTTCAGCTATCGGCCGCAATTGAAATTTATCAATTTGAACACAAGCAACAAGAAGTACTTTATAGTCAGTTGATTGATGAGTTACGTTGTTTGGTCTGCCAGAACCAGAACTTATCAGCATCAAACTCTGCTTTAGCAAAAGACTTACGTCACCAAACCTATCAAATGGTGATGGAGGGACAGTCACAAGCACAGATTATGGACTATATGACACAACGTTATGGTGATTTTGTTTTGTACCGGCCACCGGTGAAGTCAAGCACCGTACTATTATGGCTTGGTCCTTTTATTTTGTTATTAGTGGGAGTCTGGCTATTAGTGTCGACGCTTAGAAAAGAAAAACAACAACAGGGTGAACAACTGAGTGATGAACAACACACTCATATTAATAAACTGTTAAATAGTGGAGACGAGTAATGCTTTGGTTCATTATTTCTATACTGATTATTATCGCAATTATTATTGTTATCACTCCTTTATTACGAACAGTACAAGACCAAGCTGAAAATCGTTATGAACAAAATATTCTGATTGCAAAAGAACAATTATTAGAATTAAAGCAGGCAAAATCACAGGGGCTGATCAGTGATGCTGATTATGTTTTAGCTCATGATGATCTTGAGCAGACATTGCATAGTGATCTTGCCGTTAAAGACAATACGAGGACGAGTGAATTAGCGAAATCTTATAAGATGACGCTTGCCTTAATTGTATTACTGCCTCTATCTGTCATTAGTCTTTACACTTTCTTAGGCAGCCCTTCAATCGTTAAAATGCTTGTTGAGCAGGAAGAACACTCTTTATCTCCGAGGGTAGCAGCTCAAGAGAATAGCCAAAAAGTAGCTGGTGTGGGGTCATTATTTAAACAATTAAAACAACGTTTAGAACAAAACCCTGATGATATTGATGGTTGGAAAATGATGGGTTTGACTTATATGCACTTCGAACAATATCAACAAGCGGTGGATGCCTACAAAATGGCTGTTAGTTTATCTGCAGATGATGTGGATGCCCAGCAAGGTCTGAGCAGAGCATTAGCATTATTATCAACGCCTGCTGAGAGCGATATCATAGAGAAAAAAATGATAGCGCCCAATGGGCAGACAATTGATGTTGGTGCGATGGTTATGAGGTTGCGATCTAAATTAGAGCAAAATCCAGATAATATTCAAGGCTGGCTAATGTTAGGAAGATCGTATAGCAACTTGGGCAAAAAAGATGAAGCCATCAATGCCTATCAGATGGCATTAGCTTTAGAGCCTAATAATGCTGAGATTGCAGCATTATTAAAAACATTAGAAGTGGAGTAAATTAGGATATAAAAACGTATTAATTACGTGATTTATCCATTCTAATATCTATCTTAACCTTGGTAAAAGTAAGTGTTTTTATAACTTAATAATTACAAAAAATTTACACTTTATTGTTTGAGTTTTTGCGAGTTGTAATATATGGTTAGGTGATATCATGGCTAAATAAAGTTATGCATGGCACTAAACACAGAAAAACTTGTTAAAGAACAAGCTCGCCAAATATTTCAGACTGCAGCTATTTCAGCATTAACACATATTGCTGTTGTCGCTTTTCTGTATTCATTTCTTAGCACGCATGTCGATAATGAACTGCTGGTGATCTGGTCGCTTAGTATCTCCGCAGTTGCCCTTTCCCGACTTAGCCTTGCCCACTTATATAAACGTCAATCACCTGAAAACCCTAAGAAATGGCTCAATATTTTTACCGGCCTGACTCTGTTAATCGGCCTGTTATGGGGGTGCTTTAGTTTACTGTCTTTTACTAGTGATGATCCTCAATTAATCGTCGTGTTTGTGTCTCTTACATGTGGTGTTATGGCCTTGGCTGCACCTGTTCTGGCTGCATGGACACCGGCTTATTATGCGAATACTGTCCCCCAGTTTTTTGCCCTTAATTTTGTCTTTCTAAACTCCCATAATCACGTTTTTTACTTGGCAGCAATATTTTTTATGTTTTATGCCATGCTGAATAGTGTTCAGGAGCATGTTAATAAAAATATAAAGCGTAGCGTTAAATTACGCCATAAGAACGATAACTTAGTTGAAGAATTAAGTGATGAAATAGACCAGCGTGAACAGATTATTAGAGAAAGGACATTGGCGATAAAAACCAGTGAACGTCGCTTTCAATCATTATTAGAAGAGGTAGAAGCTATCTCTGTTCAAGGCTATAACGAACAACGCCAATTAGTCTTTTGGAATGATGCCAGTGAGAAAATATACGGTTACAGTCGCCAAGAAGCTTTAGGGAAGAAGTTAGAGGATCTTATTATCCCTGCTGAGATGAAAGACAGTGTGGTGGCTGCACATGATGAATGGATAAATCAGGGTATTCCAGTGCCATCTGGAGAATTAACGCTTGTCGATAAAGATGGTGTTAATGTCGAGGTATTATCGAGTCATGTTTTACTGACCAATCGAATGGGTGAAAAGGAAATGTTTTGTATTGACATTGACTTGAGCAGCCAGAAAAAGGCAGAAAGTTTGCTGCGTGAAAGTGAAGAGCGCCTACGATTAAGTCAGGTCAGTGGGGGAATAGGAACATGGGAATATAATTATTTAACACAGAAGAGCATTTTCTCTGATGTCGTTCTACAAGAATTAGGTTTCCCTCTCAAAGCTGAGAACTCGACATGGGATGATGTGCTTGACGCTATTTATCCTGAGGATAAGGCGCATGTGAATGAGATCATCGAACAGCATATTGTCGATGGCAGCCCATTAGATCTTGAATACCGAATCACTGATACGCAGGGAGAGATGCGTTGGATGCGGACGATAGGAAAAGCAGAGTTTGATGCAGATGGACATGCTATTAAATTAAGAGGCACTGTGCAGGAAGTGACTGATAAGAAGCTGGCGGAAGAAAAATTACAGCTTTTAGCTCGTGTATTTAGTGATACACATGAGGGTATTACGATCACGGACTGTCATAAAAATATTGTGGATGTGAACCCCGCATTTTGTAATATTACTGGTTATAGTCGAGAAGACGTGATAGGCAAAAATCCACGTATTTTATCGTCAGGAAAACAAAGCCCCCAGTTTTATCAAGAAATGTGGAGGCAGGTTGATGAGCAAGGGCATTGGCAAGGAGAGGTCTGGAACCGCAAGAAAAGTGGTGAGATGTATGCCGAGCTGCTAACCGTCTCTATATTAAGTGATGATAATGACAATATCGTCAATTATGTCGGTGTTTTTTCAGATATTACCAGCAGTAAAGAACAGCAAGAAAAGCTTCACTTAATGGCGCATTATGATGTGCTGACGAATCTACCTAATCGCGCTTTATTTGTGGACCGTTTTAATCAAGCGATTGCCCATTCGAAACGCAAGAAAACTAATTTAGCAGTTTGTTTTCTTGATTTAGATCACTTTAAGCCTGTTAATGATAATTATGGTCATGAGGTGGGCGATCAGTTATTAATAGAAGTGGCCGATCGTATTACACACTGCATTCGAGAAGAAGATACCGTCTCACGCCAAGGTGGAGATGAGTTTGCAATATTATTAAATGATATTGCGTCTTTTACCCAGTGTGAACAGACTTTAGAGCGAATTCATATCTCACTTGCACAGCCTTATATTATTGACGAGTATCCGCATAAAATCTCCGCCTCAAGTGGCATCACTCTTTACCCTGATGATAAAGGTGATATTGATACGCTATTACGCCATGCTGATAATGCGATGTATCAAGCGAAACAGTTAGGGCGAGACCGCTATCATTTATTTAATACCGAACAAGATCAAGAAGTGGTGCAAAAACATCATCACTTAGCTGAGATTGAACAGGCTTTAGTGAATAATGACTTAACACTGTATTACCAGCCTAAAGTGAATATGGTCAGTGGGGAAGTGACCGGCGTTGAGGCATTGATTCGTTGGATCCACCCTGAAAAAGGCTTGATTCCTCCAATTGATTTTTTACCCTTAATTGATAGTACAGATTTAGAAATTAGAATTGGTGACTGGGTTATCAATCAGGCATTAACCCAATTAGACAATTGGCAGCACCAAGGTATTAAATTTGAAGTGAGTGTTAATATTGCTTCCCATCACTTACAGTCAGAACGGTTTATTGAGAAGCTTGATGAAGCATTGGCAGAACATCCTACTGTTGACTCTCGTCATTTACAGTTAGAAATTCTAGAAAGTAGTGCTTTAGGTGATTTACAAACAGTGAGTAATATTATTAATGCCTGCCAAAATGCCTTAGGGCTTAGTATTGCCTTAGATGACTTTGGCACGGGCTATTCGTCACTGACACACCTGCGAAGATTATCAGCAGATATGATTAAAATAGATCAAATTTTTGTTAGGGATATGCTGGATGATCCTAGTGATTACACGATTATTGATGGCATTATTGCCCTGTGCGGCTCCTTTAATCGTGATGTGATTGCTGAAGGAGTAGAAACAACGAATCATGGATTAATGTTACTGGTAATGGGCTGTGAAAAGGCACAAGGTTATGGGATTGCAAAACCATTACCAGCAGAAATGATTCCGCAATGGCTGGCTAATTACACGCCGAATCAAGAATGGATGCTCTGTGGTAATAAGTTACGTAGTATTAAAGATAATAAAGAGAAATTATTTAGGTTGATTACCGATCATTGGAAACAGCGTTTTGTGAACAATGTTCAGTCACTACCAGAGGAATTAATGGATTGGCCTATTATGGATAAAAAGCACTGTCCGTGTGGAAGCTGGATTAAGCGAGTTAAAAAAGAACATATATTTGAGAAAAAAGGACTGGAGTTGCTGGAAGAGGCCCATAATGAAGTCCACTTTACTGCTTACGCTATATTTACAAAATACCAAGATGGTTATGTGGACGAGGCGAGAGCAATGCTTCCTGAACTTCATATCGCCTTTGATAAGATGGAATACACACTAGACCAATGCCGATAAACCCCTCGTATTGTCATCTTTCATGGAGTGATTAAAGCGGCATTAATAGGTGAAGAGGGAAGTGACTTTGTTTTCCTACTGATGAGCCTGAAACGTTGGCAGAGCAAACTCCCCACCGTAATGTGGGGAGTTAAATGAGAGTTAGCACGAGCTACTACTGAAATGTAATCCAAGAGCATAAACACGACTGCGATGAACGCTTGCATCTTGGCGTGCTACTCTCACTCTCCTCCGCACTCGTTACTTCAACGTACGCCAGCCGCTAATCATTGAGCTAATGATTGATTGACGAGACATAATATCTTCTCTTACGGCCACATAGATATGAATCATGACAAACACAATAATGATCCACATACCAAAGTGATGCCAGGTATGCACATCCATACTTTGTCCGAATAATGGAATTACCCATGATGTAAAGAGTGTGTGAGACCATGAACCTGCCCCCGTCCCTTCACCATAAAGGGCAAAGCCAGTAACGATCATAAAGATGATTCCATAGACAAAGAGCCAGTGCATAGCAAAGATGGCTAAAGGATTATGGCCATCGTATTGTTTGGGTTCTTTTTCCATAAAAAGATACCACCTTACTTCATGCCACAATTCAGCCCAATATGATTTGCAGAAGATATTGTGAATAAAGATTTCACGAGCGTGCTTATTGCCAACCAAAGCCCAATAGAGCCTAAATATGAAGCCAATCAAAACAATATAGGCCGCCGCAAAATGGGCAAAGCGAATATAGCCCATAAGAAAGTGGTCACTTGCCTCACCGGACATGGTGGGCAAGGGAGAACCGATAAAATATCCTGTAATAGCAAGAATAGTAATTGCTAAGGCATTTATCCAGTGCCACATTCTTATGGGAGCCTCATACACATAAACAGATGTTTCACTGTGTGTTGCGTGATTATCACTCATAATCTAAACCTCCTCGGTTATCGAACCTTCACATTGGCTTGTTCTTCGCCATCTTCACTCATCACATGGGTTGAACAGGCAAGACAGGGATCGAAACTATGTAATGTACGCAAGATTTCAACGGGTTCATCAGCACGTTCAACAGGCGTATTCATCAAGGAAGCCTCAAATGCACCAATATTTCCTTCTGGATCACGAGGTGAACCATTCCACGTTGTGGGTACAACGCATTGATAGTTGTCAATTTTGCCGTCTTTGATCTTGATCCAATGCCCTAATGCACCACGGGGAGCAGCAGCCGTTCCCACACCTTTAGCTTCTTTAGGCCAAGTTGCTGGATCCCATTTCTCCATATTAGCTGTCGCAGTATCACCATTTTTAATGTTTTGAATTAAATTATCAAAATCATCCAGCATCATATCGCTACAGAATTCAGACTCTAAAGCACGGGCTAATGTGCGACCAATGGTTGAATTAAGTGCTGTTTTAGCATCAAGATTTGTTCCTGCAAGCTGATTGAAGGCACCTAAGCTACGGTTAACCTGCTCGGTAACATAGTCACTGCCTTGAGCATAGGCCAATACATAGCGAGATAATGGGCCTACTTCTACGGCATTCCCTCTCCAACGAGGTGATTTAATCCAAGAGTATTTCGCTTCTTCATCAAGCTCTTCGATATTGGTGCGAGTCCCTTTTGATTTAGGTCCTAACTCGTAGTTTGGCTCAGTAATACCATCCCATGGATGCAAACCTTGGGTTTCATCTGGATAGGTATACCAAGAATGACCGACGAATTCTTGTACTTGTTCTGGATCACGTGGATCAATTGGCATAACATCATTCCAATTACCATTAAGGATAACCCCGCCAGGTAATTGATCGGTTGATTTATCATAAGGTGTGGTTGGGTAAGCACCATAATCCATCACACTTAATGCACCCATGCCGCCACCCCAAAGATCATTTTTATAGAAGCTGGCAATGGCAAGCACATCTGGCACATACACATTTTTATTGAAGTCGACCATTTCTTGAATACGGGCAAGAACAAAGTTTAATCGTTCCATATTGAGTGGGGCACCAGCAGACATATCACCATCCATATTAATGGCACAAGCCACACCGCCAACAAGGTAGTTGGGGTGTGGATTTTTACCACCAAAGACAGTATGGATTTTGACAAATTCTTTCTGTAGATCTAATGCTTCAAGATAATGGGCAACGGCCATCAAATCAGCTTCAGGAGGTAATTTGTAGGCAGGGTTATCCCAATAGCCATTTTTGAAAGGACCTAATTGACCTGACTCAATGAACTTCTTAATCCTAGTTTGAATATCACGAAAATAACCGGGGCTAGACATTGGGTGTGCAGGTGACACCATCTGTTGCAAATCAGATGTGGCTTTAGGATCTGCTTTTAGCGCGTTGACTGGATTAACCCAATCTAAAGCATGTAAGTGGTAGAAATGAACAACATGATCATGGACTTGCAGCGTTTTCGCCATGATTTCACGAATTAAATGTGCATTGTATGGAATTTTAATATCAAGTGCATCTTCTACAGCACGAACAGAAGTCAAAGCATGACAACCTGTACATACACCACAGATACGTTCCACAAAAGCCCAAGCATCACGTGGATCGCGATTTTTTAAGATCACCTCTAAACCACGCCACATTGTTCCCGTTGAAACAGCATTACGAATGATATTATTTTCATCAAGATTGACCTCAACACGCATATGTCCTTCGATACGTGTAACAGGGTCAACAACAACGCGTTGGCCTGAATTATCTAAGTTATATCCATTCGGAGTTTGAATGATAGCCATTATTTAGAATCCCCTTTATTTTGTGCTCGTTTAACGGCGGATACAGCTGCATGTGCAGCGATAGCTGTACCTACAACAGCGGCTGTTGTGCCCCCCACTTTATCTGCATTACCTTCAACACTAAATTGATTAATATCAGTGAGGCGGGCATACCAAGAACCTTTATCCCAGAAACCATCCTCCGAGCAACCAATACAGCCATGGCCGGCTTGAATAGGGAAAGATGTACCTTCATTCCAACGGATAGTTGAGCAGGCATTGTAGGTCGTGGGACCTTTACAACCGACCTTATAGAGGCAGTAACCTTTGCGTGCACCTTCATCATCGAACTCTTCAACAAACTGTCCGGCATCGAAATGTGGTCGGCGATAACATTTATCATGGATCCGTTGACTGTAGAACATTTTGGGACGACCTTGACGATCCAATTCAGGGAAGCGTTCAAAGGTTAAGATATAAGTAATAACCGCTGTCATCACTTCAGCAATGGGTGGGCAACCAGGGACCTTTATAATAGGTTTATTGGTTTTAATGGCTTTATGTGTGGGAACGGCTTTAGTCGGGTTGGGATGTGCAGCTTGTACGCAACCATATGCAGCACATGAACCCCAAGAAATAATCGCTTTACAGTGATCAGCTACATGTTGCAGCTGCTCCTGAAAAGGTTTACCGGCGATAATACAAGACATACCATCTTGGTTTAGAGGGGCATTACCTTCAACGGCTAGGATGAAGTTACCATCATATTTTTTAATGGTTTCCTCGATGATGGCTTCAGCTTGATGGCCTGCTGCTGCCATAATAGTATCATCGTAATCTAGAGATACCATTGATAAGATAACGTCTTTTGCTAGTGGGTGTGCTGAGCGAATGAATGATTCTGAACAACACGTACACTCTAGTCCATGTAGCCAGAGAATGGGTATCCTCGGTTTTGTTTCCATAGCATGAGCAATTTTCCCTGCAAACTCAGGGCCTAATCCTAATGCCGCTGCAGTTAAACTACAGTACTTTAAAAAGCTTCGACGAGATATTCCTTGGCGTCGCATTACTTCATAAAATGTTTCTGTCATCTTCTCTCTCCAGATTTTTATAATTTTTCAGCATGATGTTAAATCTCATCACCTGATAACAAGTGCAGAGCAAGTGACGTGCCATTAAGTGTAAGATGTTGATATATATGGTTATTATGGGGATCTTACCTGTTGTTTCCTTGCTGAGGATAGTGAAGATTTTTACCAGAAGAGCAGGCTAAGTGAAAACTTCCTTTCCAGTTTTGCGAAAGATGTTATTGACCAATACAGCGATAAATCGGAAACTTATATTTCACTTTTTGTTAAAAGTGTAATAGTCTCTTCCTGTCGGGTTGGAAATCTAAATTTATTAGAGAGTCAATAGTTATGGAAGAAAAGCAAATTTTATTGCTAGGCATAGGTAATGTACTTTGGGCTGATGAAGGGTTTGGCGTGCGATGTATTGAAGCGTTAAATCGCCAATATAAATTTCCTGAAAATAGCGTGTTAATGGATGGCGGAACGCAGGGCATATATTTGGTTCAACATGTTCAAGCTTGTGACATTCTCGTGGTTTTTGATGCCATAGATTATGGTCTTGAAGGCGGCGAGATGAAACTAATTGAAGATGATGCTGTGCCTAATTTTATGGGGGCAAAAAAAATGAGCCTCCATCAAACAGGGTTTCAAGAAGTGCTTTCTACCTCTAAATTATTAGGCGATTACCCAGAAAAAATATTACTTATTGGTGTGCAACCAACAGTATTAGAAGACTTTGGTGGTAGCTTAAGTCCTGAAGTGAAAATACAAATAGAGCCTGCAATCAATATAGCGCTTCACTATTTGCAGCAACTGGGTATTCAAGTTGAAATTCGCACGGAAGCACTGCCAGAAACAGAGGCTTTATCGCCCTCAGAGCTTGCCTTAGAACAATATGAAGCGGGACGACCTTCTGAAGCAGAAGCGTGTCGAGTGGGAGACGATCGAGTGTTAGCTGATGCGGCGATAAGATTCGACCCTAAGCCTTCAATTATTGATCAGCCCGTCAGTGTCGATGTTGATCATCGAGGACAATATTAATGTGTGTGGGGATCCCTATGCAGGTAGTTAATATGCAGGGCACACATGCAGTCTGTGAAAGCGATGGCAAGCAAGAGTTGATCGATATGATTTTAGTCGGTGAACAAAAATCAGGTACATGGATCCTCAACTTTTTAGGAGCTGCACGAGAAGTGCTGACAGAAGAAAATGCTCATAATATTCGCCAAGCACTGACGGCAATGACTGACATTATGCAAGGAGAGGTGCAGATTGAACATTTGTTTGCTGACTTAATCGATCGTGAACCAGAATTGCCCCCCCATTTACACGAGCAAATGTTGAAACATACATCCATAAAGGAATCATAAAGCATGTCTGAATCTAATTCTCCCCTGATTGATCGCCTAAATGAGGAATTAAATTATCCATTATTGGATTTATCTAATATTGATGATTTTTTATCTGAAAATACCCACTCAGTTCTTTTCTTTACCGAAGACGCTAAGCGCTTTGCTGAAACGAATGACGTTGCTGTTGTGCTGCCTGAACTGGTCAGTGTTTTCCCTGATCTTATTCCGGCAGTGATTGCGCGTGATGATGAGAAAAAATTGCAGTCACGTTATGGGTTTTTATCTTGGCCAGCCTTAGTATTTATACGTGAAGGGCAGTATTTAGACACCATTACGGGGATTCAGGATTGGGGAGAATATATTGAACAGATAAAGACAATACTCTCATCGGCAACAAGTAAACCAAAAGCGATTGGTATTCCCGTGGTAAACGGTTAAATAATGGAGGTAAAAGATGGAATTTAAAGATTATGGTAGACCCATTGACATTCCCGTTGTAGGCGAAGGTTCTCAGCCACAAGAAACCGGAGATGAGAATTTCAATTTTGATAAACCGCCGGGTGAGATGTACACCTACGATGTTCCTCGTATTCCTGAACCTGAGGAAGTGGAAGATCTTCATGCTGCTAAAACAATGTTAGCAGAATTATTTTATGGGATTAAAGCTTATAGCGCAGGCGAAGCTGCCATCACTTTTGATATTAGCACTTTGGATGAAGCCAATACTGATTTAGTTAATCAAGTGCTCAATGAAGGCGAGGTGAGTGTGATTTATGATGGTGACACCTCCATTCATATTCAAGAATCAGTATTAACGGGTATCTGGCGTGTGCGGAGCATAAATGAGGAGGGGATTGCTGTCAGTGATGTGATTGAAGTCGCTGATATTCCTTCTATTGTCAGCGAGAAAACCTTTGCAGAATCAACACCATTAAGAGCTGATTTACAAAACCTTCCTGAAGGTGTTCTAAATTCACCCCCCCTTATTATTGAAATAGCAGAGAAGATAGAAGAGTGGAAAAAGGGTGATGAGAATTACGTTATTAACCTTACCTTATTACCATTATCAACAGAAGATTTGAATTTTCTAGGGCATTGTTTGGGAGTGGGGCCTATTACCATTTTGTCTCGTGGATATGGAAACTGCCGGATCGGAAGTACAGCGAAAAAGAATGTCTGGTGGGTTAAATACTACAACTCTGAAGATATTTTGATTCTAAATACCATTGAGGTTGTTGATTTTCCTGGAGTGGCATTAGCTGCACCTGAAGATATCGTCGATAGTGCTGAAAGATTAAAAGAAATTTTAGATGTGTATTCTGTGGTGGTGATGCAATGAGCTCTGAAGTCAGTCATAGTCCTTTTGAAAGCTCTTATGGCGGGGATAATTCTCGTATACAAGATAGCGATAAATTGGAATGTAAGATTTGCTGGAAAGTCTATGATCCTGTTGTAGGAGATGAATACTGGCAAATTCCAGCTAACACGCCTTTTTCTCAACTACCCGAACACTGGCGTTGTCCTGAGTGTGATGGTGTAAAAGAACAATTCATGGTGTTGTCTGACTCAGGCCATGTTAGATAATAGTTTGGAACAATTAGAGGCGACCTTTCAAACGATCTTAGATGAACGTATGCAAGGCGTGCCTGTAATCAATGAACGTTTAGCTGTTAACACGGTTGGTTTTCATCAATGGGGTGACTATCAACTAGGCATTTTGATCACACCTTGGTTTATGAATTTGATGCTACTTCCTACACTGGAAGAACAACAAGATAATGTGAAAATAGGCACTATCCACCCCCATGTTTTTCCGTCAGGTAGCTATGATTTTATTGTCGGATTTGAGGATGAAATAGGCTTTTATTTAAGCTGTTCATTATTTTCACCGATGTTTGAATTTGAAGATCAACATGCTGCCGAGTTAACGGCTAAAGAAGCCTTGTCTGCAATTATGAATGATGACAACACCGATTTTGACTCGCAAGTTCGCGAAAAAGAAATTGTTGAAATATGGGCTGGTGAAAAGCCAGAGCCAGATAAAACCGGCAGTCTATTTACCCAGCAAGATGAATTAGATGAACCAGAACAAGCACTGTCAGAACGCATTAAACCTTCGAGCTCAAGAAGAGATTTTTTGCGAGGCAAGGTATTCTCAGAGAGCGATGAGAAATGAGTATTCAAGGAGAAATAACGATCTCGTTGAACGGCGGTGCTGCTGGTTTTTCAACTGAAATCAGTTCATCAAGGCCGATGCAAGCAGCACAGCTGTTTTCAGGTAAGACAATAGAGCACACATTACAAACCGTGCCTTTATTATTTAATATCTGTTCAAAAGCACAAGCTGTCACTGCCGTTCGAGCCATTGAAAGTGCGACAGATTTACTTGTCGACGAGTGTATTGAATCACAACGCGAAGCGATAGTGATGATTGAAAGTTTGCGCGAGCATAGCCTACAGATTTTAATGAAGTGGCCTCAGTATATTGGTGAAGCATTAAATAATGAGGCGCTTAGTGACTGCGTTCAATCATTAAATACGCTCATGCAGTTATTTGAATCACAGCAAATCCTACGCTTTGGCACACAAAATAGTGCGGCGGTGACAGCGCAGCAATATGCCTTATGGGCTCAATGTAAAGAGCAGTTGAGTCAGACTATATTCGCTTTGCCAGTAGAACAGTGGCAGCAAAAGAATCATGATGAAATAATACGGTGGGCAGAGCGACAAAATACACAATCAGCACGTTTCATCTATTGGTTAAATCAACAAAAGTGGAAATATGCAGGCCGTTCAACTATTAAGGCGTTGCCTGTAATAAATGATGTGCAACTAGTCAGTAGGCTGATGATAGAGCAAGAAACTTTCACTGCTCAACCTGATTGGGATTCAAGTTGCTATGAAAGTAGTTGGTTTAATCACCAAGGTGATAATTCTGTAATCAAACAACTGCAACAGGACGTGGGTAACGGTATCTATACTCGAATGGTCGCACGCTTAAGTGAAATAGCAGATTTAATGACAAGGCTACAGCTTTTTTTCCAAGCAGATATTAAATTAAATAGCACGGTGAGCAGCGTTAAAGGTTTAGCCCATACCGATGCTGCACGAGGGCGATTAAGTCATTATGTGCAAATAGAATCTGGCGTGGTGAAACGGCTTCTTATTTTGGCCCCTACGGAGTGGAATTTCCATCGGCAAGGGGTGGCTGCCGACAGTTTGTGTCATTTAGATGATTCGACAGCATTACGCATACAAGCAGATTTATTGATCCATGCTATTGATCCATGTGTTGCTTACCAACTATACATAGATAATGAGGTTCGTCACTAATGCATGAAATGTCACTCTGCGAGGGGATTCTACAAATAATAGAGTCCGAATCTAAACAACAACAATTTACAGAAGTTAAGCAGGTTGTTTTAGATATTGGTGTATTATCGGGTGTTGAAATTCTTGCTTTGGAATTTGCATTTGAAGTGGTGATGAGAGGTAGTGTGGCAGAGGATGCGACACTAAAAATTAATCAAATTGAAGCGCAGGCATGGTGTATGCCATGCTCAGAGACTGTCGTTATAAAACAGCGTTTTGATGCGTGTCCACTTTGTGGAAGTTATCAGTTGCAAGTAAGCAGTGGTGATGAAATGAAAATTAAAGAACTGGAGGTAAATTAAATGTGTACTACATGCGGATGCGGAACCGGTGAAGTTCAAATTGAAGGACATGACCATCATCACGGACACGATCATAGTCATGGACACGATCACAGTCACAGCCATGATCATGAGCATAGTGATCACGATCACAGTCATGAACATCACCAACAAGGCCAAGATATACATTATGGAACAGGGCCTGCACATGCTCATGCACCCGGTTTAAGTCAGTCTCGAATGGTTGAGATTGAGCAAAATATTTTGGGTAAAAACGATGAATATGCAAAAGAAAATCGTCGTTATTTTACTGATAATGCTATGTTGGCCCTTAATTTAGTTTCCAGCCCTGGCTCGGGTAAAACCACCTTATTAACTCGTACAATTAATGATTTAAAAGATGACTTATCCTTATCCGTGATTGAAGGTGATCAACAAACAACACATGATGCTGATAGGATCCGTGAAACAGGGGTCTCTGCTGTGCAAATTAACACCGGAAAAGGCTGCCATTTAGATGCTCATATGGTGGGTCATGCCATGGCAAACCTCAATCCCGATAAGGGCAGTGTTTTATTTGTGGAGAATGTGGGTAACTTGGTTTGTCCTTCTGCCTTTGATTTGGGTGAAGCACATAAAGTAGCCATTTTATCAGTGACGGAAGGCGAAGATAAACCATTGAAATATCCAGATATGTTTTTTGCAGCAGATATTATGCTGTTAAATAAAATAGATTTATTGCCCTATCTAGAATTTGATGTGGAAAAGTGTATTGAATATGCACGCAGGGTGAACCCTGATATTCAGGTTTTACAAGTATCGGCTACAACAGGCGAAGGAATGGATACTTGGTATCAGTGGGTTCAAGCTTCACGGCAGCTACGACTTATTGGCCGCAGTGATATTTTAAATGCCGATAAACCGCAACAAATGGTATCAGTTTAAGATGAGTGATTTATTACCTAGTATCCTTATTATTGACGATGAAATCCGTTCAATCGAAACGTTAGAGCGAATTTTAGATGAGGATTTTGATGTACATTCAGCAAATAATATAATTGAAGCCACCGCTATTCTAGAGCGAGAATGGATCCAAGTGGTGTTATGCGATCAACGAATGCCTGATATGACGGGTGTTGAGTTTTGTGCTGAAATTCGTGAACGTTGGCCTGAAGTTATTCGGATGATCATGTCAGGTTACACCGACTCTGAAGACATTATCGCCGCCATCAATGAAGGTGGTATTTATCAATATATTAGCAAACCTTGGCATCCTGAAGATGTGATTTTAAAGCTAAATAATGCCATTGAAATATTTGAGTTACATCGAAAAAATGAGCGACTAGCAATAGAGCTTAAGCTACAACCGAAAACACTTAAAGAAGCGATTGAAGTACAACGCGAGGCATTACAAGCCCATTTTAGCTGGGAAACGATTATTCGTAGTCCTACCAGCAGCATGAATGGTATTTGTTCAACAGTTAAACAAATATCTCCTTATGATGTAAGTGTGTTGATTATGGGCGAATCGGGAACAGGTAAGGAGCTATGTGCTAGAGCACTTCACTACAATAGCTTGCGTCAAACAGAACCCTTTGTTGCTGAAAACTGTGGTGCGCTACCTGATGAGTTACTGGAAAGTGAGTTGTTTGGCCATAAACGAGGTGCCTTTACTGGGGCAATTGAAGATCGAATTGGCTTATTTGAAAGTGCAAATGGCGGTACTATTTTCCTTGATGAAATTGGTGAAACATCTCCCGCTTTTCAGCTTAAATTATTGCGAGTACTCCAAGAGAAAGAAGTACGGCCACTAGGCACCAATAAACACCGTCCAATTGATGTACGAATTATTGCTGCAACCAATCGTAATATGGAAGAAGATGTACGTGCAGGTCGTTTCCGAGAAGATCTCTATTATCGTCTTGCAACCTTTACTATAGAGTTGCCACCATTACGTGACCGTCTTGCAGATATTCCTTATCTTGCTATAGATATACTGAATAAAATGCAGGCAGAGCTTGGCAAGAAAGTGGAGGGATTCACTACTGAAGCAATGGAATGTTTACAACAATACCAATGGCCGGGAAATGTTCGGGAATTAGAAAATGAAATCAAAAGAATGTTGGTCTTAACACAGGAGTCAAAACTCAGTGCGGGCTTGATGTCGCCACATGTTCTGCGAGCGATTCCTGATGAAATGCGGCAAGATATGAAGTTGGTAGCAAGCAGTAGTCAAGCCCATCTAAAAGACCGGATTGAATTACTAGAAGCACATATTATTAAAGAAACATTAGTACGCCACCGTTGGAATAAAACTCGATCAGCTGAAGAACTAGGTCTTTCTAGAGTAGGTTTACGGAGTAAGTTAGACCGTTATGAACTGGAACCTGCGGAACAAGATATAGTAGAAATTCCTACTAGTGTGAATCTATAGAGAATATGGCTATGGACCCACTCCCGATGAATAAATTGCCTATATCAGATAGCCTAGAAGTAGATAAGATCATCGGTGATGAAGCGTGGGTTGAAGTTATCCAACAGATGGATGCGATTTATACTGATTTAGTTGAATCGCAAGTTGAACTTGAAGATAAAAATGCTGAGTTAGAAGAAGCCCACCTGTTTATTGAAAGCATTCTATCTACGATGCACAATATATTGGTCGTAACCGACACCGGTTGCTCGATCCTCAGAATTAATAAAGCACTGGAAGATTTGGTGGGTAAAACAAGTCTTGAGATGAAAGGCGAGGCATTAGCTAGCTTATTTTCGAAATCAGAATCAAATAAAAATCAAACGGAAAAACTAGCCGAAAAAATTCGCTCAGGTGTCTTGTTTGATTGTGAAATAGAGATCGTTAATCTCAGCAATGAATCGGTTCCAATATCGCTAACCTGTAAAGCACATTATGACCATACTGGAAAGCTAATAGGAGCCGTTTTAACAGGGCGGCCTTTAGGCGAAATTCGTAAAGCGTATCTGAAGTTAAAAGAAACACATGAACAATTAAAAATAACACAGCAACAACTTCTACAATCAGAAAAAATGGCCTCCTTAGGCCGATTAATCGCAGGGGTAGCCCACGAGCTGAATAACCCGATTAGTTTTGTTTTGGGCAATATGTACGCATTACAACGTTATGAAGAACGTTTTAAACGCTATATAGAAATCATTCATCAAAATACGAGTGTTGAAAAGCGTGATAAATTACGACGAACACTTAAAATTGATCGCATCCTCAAAGATGTTCCCTCTTTGATCGAAGGCTCATTAGAAAGCGCTGAACGCGTCAAAAATATTGTGCATGAACTACGCGGCTTTGTCAGACCTAACCGTAATAGCAACTCTCCTGTTGACGTGGTCAAGCTGGTGGAGAAAGCACTTCATATTATTATTCATTCATCGGATATTAACCCTACGGTAATAAAAGACATGCCAAGCGAACTTTTGGTGACAACGAATGAAGGTTATGTGCATCAGATTGTAATTAATCTATTGCAGAATGCGATTGATGTCGTAGAGAAAGTCGATAATCCAGTGATAAACCTGATAATCAATAGTGAAAATGATGATGTCCACATTTCTATTGGTGATAATGGTTTAGGGATTAGTAAAAAGGATATGAATTCTATTTTTGATCCTTTTTTCACTACTAAACCGGTTGGTAAAGGCACAGGTTTAGGTTTGTATATCAGCTATGGATTAGCAAAAGATCAATGTAATGGTGACTTAACAGCGAGTAATCAGCCTGATGGCGGTGCTATCTTTACTCTGAGCTTGCCCCATGTTTAATGTTCTGTGGCTACAATCAGGAGGCTGTGGCGGCTGTAGTATTTCGCTGCTCAATGCTGAGTCACCTGATGTGATGACTCGCTTTAAAAGTGCTGGGGTTAACCTACTTTGGCATCCATCCTTAAGTGAAGCCTCAGCGGATGAATTTGTCCAATTATTAGAGACTATTCTGAGTGGAGAAATACACTTAGATGCACTTTGCTTAGAAGGATCGGTTATGCGAGGCCCTAATGGTACAGGGCGTTTTCATATGCTGGCAGGGACTGGAAAATCAATGATGTCATGGCTGCAAGCCTTGTCTGAAAAAGCAGACTATACCTTAGCGATGGGTTCGTGTGCTGCTTTTGGTGGCGTGACAGCGGCAGGGAATAATCCAACAGATGCCTGCGGCTTACAATATGAAGGTAAACAAGCGGGAGGCTTATTAGGCGAAGAGTGGCGATCACCGGCTAATTTTCCTGTGATCAATGTAGCTGGCTGTCCAACTCATCCTGATTGGGTGACCAATGTACTTATGCAGCTGGCATTAGGTGATTTTCATCTTCAAGACTTAGATGAGCTCAACCGTCCTCGTGCCTATACGGATCATTTGGTCCATCATGGCTGTGCACGAAATGAGTATTATGAATATAAAGCCAGTGCTGAAACCTTAGGTGATATTGGTTGCATGATGGAGCACAAGGGCTGTCTAGGTACCCAAGCACGAGCAGATTGTAATATCCGACCATGGAACGGCTCAGGTTCGTGTTTGACCGGCGGCTACCCCTGTATTAATTGCACAGCCCCAGAGTTTGAACAGCCTAAATTAAGTTTTACTGAAACCCCCAAAATTGCTGGGATCCCAGTTGGTTTACCCAGCGATATGCCAAAGGCATGGTTTGTGGCGCTGGCATCACTGTCAAAAGCAGCAACACCTAAGCGGCTAAAAGAGAATGCAACGGCAACACATATTATCAGTCCGCCCGGAAAGCATAAGGAACGATCATGACACGTAAAATTATAGGGCCATTTAATCGTGTAGAGGGCGATCTAGAAGTGGAGGTTGAGATCAGTGAGGGCAAGGTCACAAAGGCGTGGGTCAACTCGCCTCTTTATCGGGGCTTTGAACAAATAATGCAAGGAAAAGAGCCACTCGATGCCCTCGTTTATACACCGCGGATATGTGGTATTTGCTCGGTGGCACAATCTCTTGCTTGTGCCAAAGCCTTAGCGAATGCCCAAGGCATTAAAGCAGCAGAAAATGGGCAGTTAGCCAGCAATATTATTTTAGCTTGTGAAAACCTTGCTGATCACTTGAGCCATTTCTATTTATTTTTTATGCCTGATTTTGCCCGAGATGAATATCAATATAAACCTTGGTATGAAGAGGTGGCTCTCCGCTTTCGAGCTCAAATAGGCACGGCAACAAATACAATGCTAAAAGCCCGTGCTGAGTTTATACATATCACCGGGATTTTGGCTGGGAAATGGCCGCATACATTAAGTATCCAGCCTGGGGGGACAACAACAACGGTCAGTTCAGCTGAGAAGGCTACATTATTATCTATCCTGATGGGATTTCGACAGTTTCTGGAAACAGAACTCTTTGCCGCTCAATTAGAAGCGGTCAGTGAATTGAACAGTGAAGATGAACTTAAAGCATGGGCTCAAGAGCATAGACAAAGTGACTTTGCCCAGTTTTTACATATTGCCGATGATTTACAACTGAGTACATTGGGCGCTATTTCTGCTCATTTTATGAGTTTTGGTGCCTATCGCTTTGAGGATGAGTTTCTATTTCCGCAAGGTATTTGGGAAAATAATAGGGGCTTAAGCCAACTAAATACCCAGCTAATACAAGAAGATATTAGCCATAGCTGGATGCTCGCACAAAATGAAACCGCACATCCATTTCAGGGTACAACACAGCCTGATCCTGAACAAAGTAAGGGGTATAGCTGGTGTAAAGCACCTCGCTATGATGATCAGGTAATGGAAGTGGGGGCCTTAGCCCGCCAAACGATGGCACAACATTCCTTAATTCTAGATTTAGTCAATACACAGCAAAGCAATGTTATGAATCGAATTGTTGCCCGAATGCTTGAACTGGCACGCATTGTTCCTGAGATGGAAAACTGGTGTAAACAAATCAAACCAAATGAGCCTTTTTCTCACCAAGAACCGATGCCTAAAGAAGCTGAAGGCTATGGTTTGGTGGAAGCTGCTCGCGGCAGTTTAGGTCATTGGCTGCGTATTGAAAATGGCCGGCTTAAAAACTATCAGATCATCGCTCCAACAACGTGGAATTTTTCACCTAGAGATAAAAATGATAGAGCTGGCGCTTTAGAACAAGCGCTATTAAATACGGCGGTAGGAGAAGGTGGAAACAACTCTGTAGCAATACAACATATTGTACGTTCGTTTGATCCCTGCATGGTTTGCACTGTTCATTAATTAAAATCGGAAAGAAATAGTACAATATTTCTAAAAAGTGTAATACTATGTTTCAAAGATGGTTTTTTAGGATAGTCTATTGCAACAAAAAAGCATTACTACTGCCGATACACTTCATGCCGAGCACATCCATGTGCACGGCATTGTTCAAGGTGTAGGATTTCGTCCAACAGTTTGGCGTTTGGCTCAGAAGTTTGAGCTAGTAGGTCATGTCAGTAATGATGGTGATGGCGTAATGATTATGGTTCAGGGAGAACAAGATGCAGTGGATGCTTTTGTACAAAGTTTAGTTAATGAAAAACCACTGCTGGCTAGGATTGATTCAATCAAGCGGAAGTCGCAATCAGCATCAGAGAAGATCGTTGATTCATTTGAAATTATTGCTTCAACAGCGACAAGAGCCAATACGGGTGTGACGGCAGATGCAGCCACGTGTGCTGATTGTATTAGTGACATTTTTGATCCTAATAATCGTCGTTACGGCTACCCTTTTACCAACTGCACTCACTGTGGGCCTCGTCTGAGTATTATTCACGGTATTCCCTATGATAGAGCTCAAACAAGCATGGCTAAATTTAGCATGTGTCCTAGCTGTGAACAGGAATATTATTCAGAATGTGATCGTCGTTTTCATGCGCAGCCAAATGCCTGTCCAAGCTGTGGGCCGAATTGTTGGTTGACGGATAAAAATGGAAAGGAACTTACCAGTGAGTTTGTTATTAAGGCTACGGCGGATTATTTAAAAGCCGGTAAAATTGTGGCTATTAAAGGTATTGGTGGTTTTCATTTAGCCATTGATGCGAGTAATGAGCAAGCAGTGCTGTGTTTACGTGATCGTAAGCAACGTCCACGCAAACCCTTTGCCTTGATGGCAAAAAATATCGACATGATCGAACGTTATTGTCAGGTTAGTGAGCGAGAAAAAGAACTGTTGATGAGCAGCGCTGCCCCGATAGTGTTATTAGCAATAAAGCAGCATTCACCATGGCTCAAGAATGTCGCTCCAGGGCAAAATACGTTGGGCTTTATGCTGCCGTATAGTCCATTGCATCACTTACTAGTAAGCGAGCTTGAACAACCACTTGTGCTGACGTCGGCAAATAGTGCCCATGAACCACAATGTACTGATAATGATGATGCATTAACCTCCTTGGCAGAGATTGCAGATTATTTTTTGCTTCATAACCGTGATATTGATAATCGGGTAGATGATTCTGTGACACGATTAATGGCAGAAGAACCACAGTTCCTACGTCGTGCAAGAGGTTATGCGCCTCAGTCAATTGTGTTACCGGCTGGATTTGAAAATAGCCCGCCAATATTGGCAATGGGGGGCGAGTTGAAAAATACATTTTGCCTGCTGGAAAATGGCAACGCAGTGTTATCTCAATATATGGGTGATCTTGAAAACTACTCGACCTATAAAGACTATCAACACTCTATAGAGTTGTATCAAAAACTGTTTCAGCATCAACCGACTGTGCTAGCTGTAGATGCCCATCCAGAATACCTATCAACTAAATTAGGCCATGATCTTGCCGCTGAGCGCAGCATTGAACTACAGACGATTCAACATCATCACGCTCATATTGCAGCCTGTCTTATTGATAATAATTATGCTTTAGAAGCTGAACCTGTACTGGGCATTGTGCTTGATGGATTAGGTTATGGCGATGACGGTACGCTCTGGGGCGGAGAGTTTTTATTGGCCAACTATCAGCAGAGTCGTAGGCTAGCGTCTCTAAAACCAGTTGCACTTCTGGGTGGCACAGTTGCGATGATTCAACCTTGGCGTAATACCTATGCACATTTACAGGCTTGTTTAGGCTGGGACTGGGTTCAGGAACATTATGCTGATCTTAAATTGGTTCATCTATTGGCCGACAAAGCCCTAGCCACATTTGATGCGATGTTAGCAAAGAAGATGAATTGTCCATTGGCTTCATCAGCAGGGCGATTATTTGATGCTGTTGCGGCAGCGGTAGGCATTTGCTCCGAACAGATCCAATATGAAGGGCAGGCAGCTATTGAGTTAGAAGCCTGTATCACCCAGCAAGCATGGGATGATGCACAGCATATGCCCTACCCCTTTTTATTGAGAGAGGGTGAACTGGATCCGACTTTTATGTGGAAGGCGTTATTAAAAGACTTGTCATTAAAGCTGGATATTACGTTTATTTCAGCACGATTCCATAAAGGACTTTCATTAGCTGTGCAAGAGTTAGCGTGTCAGTTGGCAACAGATAATAAGTTGAAAACAATTGCACTTTCAGGTGGTGTTTTTCAGAATAAAACCTTATTTGAAGATGTTAAACATGGCTTAGAACAACGATCATTTACGGTATTGTCTCATCATCATATTCCCAGCAATGATGGCGGACTTGCCCTTGGCCAAGCGGCCATTGCAGCGACAAGAATAATGAGGAAAGAACAATGTGTTTAGGTATTCCTGGTCAAATTATTGAAATCACAGATGTGGAGCGACTATTAGCAAAAGTCGATGTGTCTGGTGTTAAACGTGAGGTCAATATTGCTTGCATTGTGAGTGCTGATCACCCTGTGGAGGCCTGTATTGGTGACTGGGTCTTAGTACATGTAGGATTTGCGATGAGCCGTATTGATGAAGATGAAGCAAGCAGAACACTACAGATTTTGGAAGAATTAGGTGAAGTGCAAGAAGAACTTGATGCCATGGAACAAGGTGCACGTTAATGATGAGTGAGAATGATAATAGCCAGTATTTACAGGATCTTTATCCTTTTTTGCATAATAAAAGCAAAGACCCTGAACAAGATGAAATTGGCTTACTGGAATCGGTTAAACAGAAATCGATAGCCAGTATTGATACGAAACGAGTGTTCTTTGCTGATAATGCTCAAGCATTAGTGAATGCTGCTCGTGCTATTGCGACAGTGTATAAAAACACAGGCCGTATGTATGCAATGGGCAATGGCGGATCAAGCTGTGATGCCGCTCATTTTTGTGTGGAATTTCAACATCCAGTCACCGCTGGTCGACCTGCATTAGCTGCGATGAATTTATTAGCCGATGCGGCAATGAATTCAGCTGTATCAAATGATGTGGGTTTCCAACATATTTTTGTACGCCAACTCAATGCCCATGCCCAGCAAGGAGATGGTTTAGTTGGATTTTCAACCAGCGGATGTTCAGATAATTTAATGGCGGCATATGCAACCGCGAAAGAGATGGACTTAGTCACATTAGGTTTTGCTGGTGGTGATGGTGGCGAGATGAAAAGCAGTGGTTTAGTTGATCATTGTCTGGTGGTGGACAGTGATTCAATTCATCGCATACAAGAAACTCATGTTGCCTGTTATCACATTATTTGGGATTTAGTGCATACCTTGCTGGCAGATAGTCGAGGCCCAGTATCTAAAGAAAACCAAACAGGAAGCACATTATGAAATTTGTAGATGAATTCCGCGATACGGAAAAAGCAAAATCATTAACAAAAGCTATTCATCAAATTGCATTGAACTTAGCTCCTAATCTTACAAAACCATTACAAATAATGGAGTTCTGTGGTGGTCATACCCACACTATCTTTCGCTATGGAATTGAACAAATGTTGCCTGACAACATTGAAATGGTACATGGGCCGGGTTGTCCTGTATGTGTTCTTCCTATGGGACGAGTGGATGATTGTGTTGCTTTAGCTGAACAGCCAGACGTTATATTTACCACCTTTGGTGATGCTATGCGGGTGCCGGGGTCGAAGAAAAGTTTATTACAAGCCAAAGCGGATGGGGCTGATATTAGAATGACTTATTCCCCAATGGATGCATTAAATATCGCCCGTAATAACCCTGATAAAGAGGTGATCTTTTTTGGCCTTGGCTTTGAAACTACGATGCCGAGTAGTGCTTTTACGGTACTGCAAGCAGAGCGAGAGAATATTAGTAACTTCTCTTTATTTTGTAACCACATTACAACGGTGCCCACCATCAAAGCGGTACTAGACTCCCCTGATATGCAATTAGATGGTTTTCTTGCTCCCGGACATGTTGCGATGGTGACCGGTGAGAGGCCGTTTGACTTCATTGCTTTGGATTATCATAAACCCATAGTGATTACCGGCTTTGAACCCTTAGATATTTTGCACTCATTGTGGATGGTGCTACAGCAAATTGAACAAGGTCGTAGTGTGGTTGAAAATCAATACACTCGGATTGTACAGCCGAACGGCAATACACCGGCATTAGAGGCCATCAGTCAGGTTTTTGAAATTAGAGAGTTTTTTGAATGGCGAGGTCTAGGTTCTATTGACCACTCCGGCGTACGAATGAAAGCGTCTTACGCGGCATATGATGCGGAGAAAAAATTTGCCGTGCCTAATCTTAAAATTGCTGATCCAAAATCATGTCAGTGCGGTGAGGTAGTGAAAGGGGTGATCAAGCCGTGGGACTGCAAAATATTTGGCACAAAGTGTAACCCTGAAAACCCTATGGGCGCATTGATGGTATCGAGCGAAGGGGCCTGTGCCGCTTATTACAATAATGGCTATCATGAGAAGGAAACGGCATGAATTCACTATTAGCTAAAACAAAGTTTAGTGGTAAAACAATTACGCTATCGCATGGTGCAGGTGGGAAAGCCATGCATGATTTGATTGATGAGATATTTGTAGCCGGCTTTGATAGCCCTGAATTAACGGTGCTGGAAGATCAAGCTCGCTTTGATTTAAAGGATTTGACTAAATTGGGTAATCGTTTGGCGATGACAACCGATTCATATGTTGTCGATCCTTTATTTTTCCCCGGTGGCGATATTGGCAAGCTAGCTGTAACAGGAACCATTAATGATCTGGCTGTCGGTGGAGCGATTCCTCTGTATTTAACCTGCGGAATGATCATAGAAGAGGGCTTTGCTATTGATGATTTGCAACGGATTGTTGCATCAATGAAAGCCACTGCAGATGCGGCAGGCGTGCGTATTGTGACAGGTGATACTAAGGTGGTGCCAAGGGGAGCCGCAGATAAACTCTTTATAAACACTGCTGGTGTGGGAGTGATTGCTGAACAGTGTAATATCATGGCAAATCGTGCGACAGAAGGGGATGTGGTGATTATCAATGGCTATGTCGGTGATCATGGTGCGGCAATTGTCGATGCACGTGGTGAGTTAGCATTAGAAATCAGTACTGAAACAGATTGTCAGCCCCTCAATTATTTAATTCAGAAAATGCTCACAGTATGTCCAGATATTCACTGTATGCGTGATGCTACCCGAGGTGGCTTGGCAACAGTACTCAATGAATTTGCACAAAACAGTCAGGTTGCCATAGAACTTGATCAAACCAAAATCCCCATCAGAGAAGAAGTCCGAGGAGTATGTGAAGTACTTGGCTTGGATCCTCTTTATTTAGCTAATGAGGGCAAGTTAGTCGCGATAGTGGCAGCAGAAGATGCAGACGCACTGATTGAACTGATGCAACAGCATCCTGCAGGAAAAAATAGTAGTGTGATTGGTAAGGTTGCAGCTTCACCACAAGGAAAAGTTATTCTGGAAACAGGCTTTGGCGGTAATCGGATTATTGACATGCTAGTCGGCGAACAGTTACCTCGGATCTGCTAACGATGACGACATTACTTCTATTTGGATTTTTAATCGGTATGCGCCATGCACTCGAAGCGGATCATTTAGCGGCAGTGGCGGCAATCTCGACGAAAGAACATTCACTTCGAGCCAGCGTTAAGCACGGCGTTATATGGGGAGTAGGCCATACATCGACACTGTTTTTATTCGGATCAATGGTGATCTTTATGAATGGGGTTATTTCTCAACAATTGGCAGATCAGCTAGAGTTTGCTGTAGGCATTATGTTGGTGTTTCTTGGGCTGGATGTACTGCGACGTCTCACCCAAGAGCGTATTCATTATCACAGTCATCAGCATCAAAATACGCAATCTCACTTTCATGCCCATTCACATCGTGGAGAAAAGAAGCATCAGCAAAGTGAACACCAACATTCACATGATAAATTTCCTTACCGTACTCTTTTCATTGGATTTATGCATGGTTTGGCAGGATCAGCAGCACTTATTTTACTCACATTAGAATCAATTGATTCTGTGCCATTGAGTATGGTGTATATCTTATTATTTGGTATAGGTTCTATAGCCGGTATGGCCGTTCTTTCAATGATTATCGCTGTGCCTTTGCGAGCCTCAACTAAGTTGACATGGCTACATAATGGTCTGCAAATTAGTATCGGAATTCTGACTATTGCTTTAGGAACATCGGTAATCTATCAGTCAAATATCTGGCTAGGTGCTTAATTTTCACAGGCTAGACCACCAAAACTAAAGGGATAAATTTGTACATAAGTATTGCTTATGTTAATAGTAAGAAAAATTGAGTTTACTTATCTTTATGAGGTGGAATATGGTAAAAACCAAGTGACGAAATTAAGAAGACGATTTAAGAACAATAAATAAGTTTTGTAAGTGAGGTTGAAAATATGGCTTTAGTATCATTGCGACAATTATTAGATTATGCCGCTGAACACCAGTTTGCTATTCCGGCATTTAATGTAAGTAATATGGAACAGGTGCAGGCAATCATGCAAGCAGCAGATGCAGTTGATAGCCCTGTTATATTACAAGGTTCTGCAGGTGCTCGCTCTTATGCTGGCGAACCTTTTCTACGCCATTTAATTTTAGCGGCGATTGAAGAGTATCCTCATATCCCTGTTGTTATGCATCAAGATCACGGTTCTGCACCGGCGGTGTGTGCACGTTCTATTCAGTCTGGCTTTAGCTCAGTGATGATGGATGGTTCACTGATGGCTGATATGAAAACACCTTCTTCATTTGACTATAATGCCGGCGTTACACGTGAAGTGGCGAAGATGGCACATGCCTGTGGTGTGTCTGTTGAAGGAGAGCTTGGCTGTTTAGGTTCGTTAGAAACAGGCATGATGGGCGAAGAAGATGGTCATGGCAGTGATGAAAAGCTTGATATGAGCCAATTATTGACCGATCCTGATGAAGCTGTTGAGTTTGTAAAACAAACAGAATGTGATGCACTGGCGGTGGCGATTGGCACCAGTCATGGTGCCTATAAATTTACAAGCCCACCAACTGGCGATGTATTAGCCATTAGTCATCTAAAGAAATTACAAGAGCGCTTACCGCATACACACTTTGTAATGCATGGCTCTAGCTCGGTGCCACAAGACTGGTTAAAAGTGATTAACAGTTATGGTGGTGATATTAAACAAACCTATGGCGTACCTGTTGAGGAGATCGTAGCGGGTATTCAATATGGTGTACGGAAAGTTAATATTGATACCGATTTACGTATGGCATCGACAGGATCGATCCGTCAATATCTTGCTCAAGAAGAAAATGCGGCTGATTTTGACCCGCGTAAATTCTATAAAGTGGCGTTAGCTGCAATGCAGACTATTTGCCAAGATCGTTACGAAGCCTTTGGCAGTGCTGGTCATGCAAGTAAAATTAAGCCTATATCATTAGAAAAAATGATTGGGCGTTATGCCAGCGGCGAGTTATCTCCAACAGGACTATAACTTTCCACACTCTCTTGTCTTATAAAAAGACTATCAATCCATTTGAACTGGAGAATTCATTACATGAACTCACACACCAATTTAACGCAATTTATTATTGAACAACAACGTACCAAGCCACAATCTACTGGAGACTTATCAGCACTGATAAATGATATTGCCAGTGCCTGTAAGAAAATTTCACATCTGGTTAACCGGAGTGGCATCATTGGCATTGGCGGCGCATCAGAGTCTGAAAATGTGCAAGGTGAAGTTCAAAAAGAGCTAGATATCATCACCAATGATGTTATGGTTGAACACTTAAATTGGACCGGCCATTTAGCCGCAATGGCATCAGAAGAAATTGAAGACATCATTCAGATCCCTGAGCAGCAGCCCAAGGGTAAATATCTTATTAGCTTTGATCCCTTAGATGGTTCATCTAATATCGATATTAATCTGTCGGTTGGGACAATCTTTTCAATTTTAAAATGTCCCGAAGGTGTGACTGAGCCAACGGTGGAGGCATTTAAACAGCCGGGAACAGAGCAGGTTTGTGCAGGCTTTTGTGTTTACGGCCCGACAACCATGATGATTATCACTACCGGTAATGGTGTCGATGGCTTCACATTAGATCAGGATGTGGGGGAATTTATCTTAACTCACCCACAGATGACTATTCCTGAAGATACTGCTGAGTTTGCTATTAATATGTCCAATCAACGATTTTGGGAACCGCCAGTACAACGTTATATTGATGAATGCATCAACGGTGTCGATGGTGTGCGAGAAAAAGACTTTAATATGCGTTGGGTCGCCTCAATGGTGGCAGAAGTGTATCGAGTATTAACTCGTGGCGGTGTATTTTTATACCCACTTGATAATAAACCCTCAACTAACGGCGGCAAGCTCCGCTTGATGTATGAGGCCAGTCCAATGAGCTTTATCGTCGAACAAGCGGGGGGCATCAGCTCCACCGGTCGTGATCGGATTATGGAACTTACACCAGAAGGGGTTCATCAAAGAGTACCTGTCATTTTAGGATCTAAGAACGAAGTTGAAAGAATTATTTCTTATCACCAGAAATAGCTTTCCGTTCACCTTAAAATTCAATCATGTTTACACTGCATCTCCGTAATGAGGTGCAGTGCTATCTAAAGGTATAGTCTTATGCGTAAGTCACTTGTTGCGGGCAACTGGAAAATGAATAATCCAGATGAAAGCCCAAAAGTATTATTAGAAAATATTTTACATAATTCAGAACGACTCGGAAGAGTCATGGCAGAGATAGAAGCGTCTTCTGATATTGATATCGCCATCTTTCCTCCTTCACTCTATTTAAGAGAAGCACAAGAAGTATTAACGGGTTCTGCCATACATTGGGGTACACAAAATGTGTCAGCCTATGATGAAGGGGCTTACACCGGTGAAATTTCGGCCTCTATGATCAAAGGTTTTGGTTGTGAATATGTCTTAATCGGACACTCTGAGCGCCGCTGTCTTTATGAGTCTTTAGAGTTAGATCAGACCGTTTTAGATCAAATCGTTGCTCAAAAATATGAAATGGCAACGCGTCATGATCTGGTTCCTATCATTTGTATCGGTGAAACGGCTGAAGACTATGAGAGAGGTAAAACGGAGCAAGTGATTGCCAGACTATTAGATGTACTCATTGAACATCAAGGCGTAAAGGCTTTATCACAGACAGTGTTAGCCTATGAGCCAGTTTGGGCTATTGGCACAGGAAAATCAGCTACACCAGAATGGGCGCAAGATGTTCACTCCTTTATGCGTGAACGCATTGCCAAACATGATAAGTCGACAGCTGAGTCGCTACAAATTATTTATGGTGGCAGTGTTAAATCTAATAATGCCCCAGCAATCTTCTCAAAACCTGATGTCGATGGTGGCTTGATTGGTGGGGCATCATTAGATGTGGAAGACTTTATTCACATCTGTTTTGCTGCGGCGCTAAAAATGAAAAAGTAGCCTTTTTTTACACGATCAAATTCAGGCGATAGTTCACTTGATGTCGCTTGAGTTTGTTTGCAGTGGTGATGGCTAAAGAGTTAGCCGCTATATTATCCGTGCTAATTGACCAGATGTTAAAACGTTTATGGCCTTAAAAACCAGCCGCCTGTGATGTGCTTTGCCTAGGATCAGCTGCACCAAATAATGTGCCGGTTTCATGGTCCACTAAAATACTTTGGCTGCCACCCATTGCAGACTTTTGCACCACGGTATGGCCCATACCAGTGAGTAACTTTATAGTATCAGGACTAATACCCTGTTCAATACGAATTTCATCAGGCCACCATTGGTGATGCATTCTAGGTGAATTAACAGCCGTTTGAATGTTCATTTTATGGTCGATAACATTCATAATGACTTGCAAGGTTGTACTGATAATACGTGAACCACCCGGGCTACCAGTGACTAAGACATTCTCACCATTTTGTTTAACAATGGTGGGAGACATAGAACTTAACATGCGTTTGTGAGCTTCTATTTTGTTGGCTTCACCACCTATCAAACCATAGGCATTGGCAACGCTAGGTTTGGCACTAAAATCATCCATTTCATTATTGAGCAGAAATCCTGCACCTGTCACCACAATTCCTGAACCATAGCTGAAATTTAAGGTATAGGTATTGGATACAGCATTGCCAAATTGATCAACAATAGAAAAGTGAGTGGTTTCTGGGCTTTCATAATGTTGAGGAGTACCGGCTTTAATTTCAGCACTCGCTGTGGCTGTATCCAATTGAATCGTGTTTGCTAATGCTTTGGCATAGGACTTTGAGCTAAGGCCTTGGAGAGGTACAGCGATAAAATCACTGTCACCCAAATAACTGGCTCGGTCGGCATACGCTCGGCGCATGCTTTCAGCCATTAGATGAATAGTTTGAGCGGAATTATGACCATACTCTGAAATAGGGTAGTGTTCTAATATGTTTAAGAGCTGGACAATATGTGCACCACCAGAACTCGGGGGAGACATAGAATAAACATCAAAACCACGGTAACGACCCTGTGCAGGCTGTCGAATTATTGCTTGATAGTTTGCTAAGTCCTCGTAGCTAATCAGCCCGCCATGTTTTTCCATTTCAGCCTCAATCAACCTAGCCGTTTCGCCACTATAAAACCCCGCCGCTCCTTTATCTGCAATTAATTGCAGTGTTTTTGCCAACGCGGGTTGTTTGAATATTTCCCCTACTTGATAAGCGCTGCCATCTGCTTTGAAAAATGTAGTTTGACTGGCAGGCCATTTATCGAAGGTGTCTTTTCTTGCTGCAATGCCTTCAACAAATCTATTCGGGACAGCAAAGCCATTTTTAGCTAAGTTAATCGCAGGTTTTAATACATCAGCCAAAGACAGGGTTCCAAACTTTTCCATTGCTAAGGCAAAGCCAGCCACGGTACCAGGAACGCCGGCTGATAAATGTGAAAAGCGACTTAATCTCTGATCGACATTGCCCATATCATCTAAAAACATGTTCTCAGTGGCTCTACTGGGTGCTTTTTCTCGGTAATCAATGGCGGTAACAGCATCGCTGTTGCTCGGAGAGTACAGCATAAATCCGCCCCCACCGATATTACCAGAACGTGGTTGTGCCACTGCCAAGGCAAAGCCCGCGGCTACGGCAGCATCAATGGCATTGCCGCCAGCGTGCAAAATATCGAGGGCAATCTGGGTGGCCAAGTGATGGCTAGTGACCACCATTGCGGTTTGACCAGCCACTGGCTCTGCTCTTTGTCCGGCTAATATTGCTTGGTCATTAGCTGCGAGTTGTACTGAATTAAACGTAATAAAGAAGGCGAGGCTGATGCTTAGAAATCTCATGACTAAAGTAGTCCCATATTTTAGTAAAAGGCGATGGTCGTATTATTGTTGATCATCATAGAATAAACAGCAAAAGACTCAGCGTCCTCGTTAGGGTTAATGCGATGAATTGAAATAGGACATTAACTACGCTGTGTGACTAAACGACGCATATGGAGGTATTGCACACTGGCTGTGAGCCACGTTGCCATCACAATAGACCACCAGATCCCATAAATCCCAGTCTCTAGAATGCTTAAAGCAAAAATGATAAAGGTGAGGGGTAATACGAGCTGTCTAATGATATTGAAATACATAGGGATCATGGGTTGTTTTACGCCTTGTAAAACAGCCCCAGCAACAAAGCTCAGCACATAGGCCGGTAAGATAATTGATTCTATTCGTAAGTAATGGACACCAACTTCGATAACAGCCACATTGTCGGTAAAAAATAAGATAAGAGGGCGAGCAAAACTAAAAATGAATAGTCCGCCGACGATCATTAATGCGATGCCAACTTTAAGGGACTCATGTGTCACTTGCTCCATACGCTGATACTGTTTGGCACCAAAATTCACACTAATTAAAGACAACACGGCAATATTAAGACCCACAGTGGGTAATAAGATAAGTTGTTCAATACGCAGTGCAATCCCCAGTCCGGCAACGGCATCTTCACCAAAACGAGCAACGGCAGAGGTAATAATAAGTGAACCTAGTGCAATCAAAAACATATTGGCACTAGCAGGGAGCGATTGCCAAAGCAGTGCCTTATAGTGAATCATATTAGGCTTTAAGTTACTGATATGTAGGCTATTACCCAGCTTGCTTTGACGTACTTTGAGGGTTAAATATATTGCTGTCCCTAGTTGAGTTAAGGCGGTTGCTGCTGCTAAGCCATAAAGTCCCCAACCAAAAGTGAACATCAGTAATGGATCAAGTGCGATATTGGCTAAAAAAGCGACAATTAAACTATTGCGAAAACTAGCTGTATCACCAAGCGAATATAAGATACCGTTAGCTGCCATAGCATGGGCTAGAAAACCTAAGCTGGGTAAGATAATAGTAAGATACATGATTGCATCATCGGTATAAGCGCCATTTGCACCCATTAGAGTAAATAATGAAGGAGCAGATAGTAATACCAATAAGCCTACGGAAATAGCGGTAAGCCAAGCGAAGGATAGGGCGTGGCCAGCCAGTTTTTCGGCTTTTTCTTGCTGCCCTTCCCCGAGAGCATTACCAACTAAGGCATTGGTTCCTTGGCCAACACCAATAGCAATGGCTAGGCCCATAAAATAAATAGGTGCAGCTAGTGAAATACCAGCAAGGGCGGTTGATGACAACATGCCTGCATAAAAATTATCAACCACGTAATACATCGTATTGAAAAACATACCAATACTGGCTGGGATCGCTATCTTTTTAAGTAGATGTCTGATGGGATCGTTGCTGAGGTCCAAGTTAATTCCTGTGTAAATCTAATCTGGGGGAGTGTCGATGTTAGGTGATTATAACCCTATTGATAGTCAGAATGAGGAGAGAGTTTTGTGGAATGTCAGTCTGTCTAATGAAACCTGACAAGCTTATGGTGCGGTGGTGAAGCAGAAGGGAGCTTTAAGCCTTAGCCCCCTATATTACTAAGTTCTAATATTCTATTTTGTTGCATCTATTTTAATTTTATCTATAATCCTCATTATGTAGAATTCAGAAGTAATAGAATAAGGATGTAGGTTCAGAGGGAACAGGATAAGGATGTAGAATTCAGAATTAATTAAGAGAAGGTATAAATTAATGTTTGATATCGATCATGAAAAAGTAAAACAAATTATTAGTAGCTTCCAAATACCTGTCAAACCACAAATCTTAACTGAACTACAACAAGAACAATCTCGTCCTGAACCTTGCCCAAATGCCTATGCTGAAATTGTGGCTAAGGATGTTGCTCTCTCTGCCAATATTCTTAAAACTATCAACTCGCCTCTCTTCGGTTTAAACCGAGCTATTTCAGATATTAAACAAAGTGTCATGATGCTGGGCACAGATAATGTCACCAACATTGCTTCTTTTTTCCAACTTCGTCAGGCTTTCAGTGGAAAATCAGCGATTTCTCATGAAAAATATTGGGATACAGCAATGGAAACGGCCAATATGATTGGGATAATATTAGATCATATGGACTTTAAAAATGACTGTCCCACTGAGGATGCTTATGCCTTTGGTTTATTCCGTGACTGTGGTATTCCATTGATGGCAATGAAGTTTCCTGATTATAAAGATGTATTAATGGAAGCTAATGCAAATTATGATACTGTTTTTACTGAAATTGAAGATCAACACTATTCAACAAATCATGCGGTGGTGGGGTATTTTGTGGCTAACTCATGGAATTTACCCAAAGATCTTTGTCAATTAATACTCCGTCATCATCAGTCAGATTTTTTAGAAGCCTCTGATGCTACTGAGGAACAGAAAAATTTATTTATCTTGGCTAAAATGGCAAGTAACGCGCTTAATAACTATAAGTTTATGAAAGACGATTCAGAATGGTATCTCGTACAAGAGTCTGTTCGAGGCTATTTAGGCCTAAGTCAACATGACTATCGCGATCTTGAAGATGATGTAAAAGAAGAATATAAAGTTCAGTTTTCATAAGAGCTTTAAATGTTAAACAGGGCAGAGAGATTCCCCGCTCCTCACACAAATGAAATAGTTACTAACTGTTAGAAACTACCACAATAGATTCTAAAAGTTCACTATGAATCTACCGTAGAGTTTAAAACAAATTACATATTTGTACTCAAGGTAATCTAACAGTCATAGGAGCTTAATCATGAAAACATTTAATTACAAAACACTCGCTGTAGCACTCGGTACCAGCTTATTATTAGCAGGATCTATTAGTGTTTATGCCGCTGACTATTCAGGCAGCTTTGAAGGTAATATCTCTAAACAGGATGGCTTAGCCATTGACCTTACTGGTCAACACGTTATCGCTCTAGGGCTAGCGACTGGCACCAACAAAAGTACAGGCAATATGGATTACTTTAATGGTGGCGATATTGTTGTTACCGATGTCGTTGATATTGTTAATGGCACAGGTAGTCACAGTGGTTATTGGACTGTGACTCTAAATGGCGAAACGGTCACGAATAAGTTAAGCGGAAAGATGACCACCATTATGGCGCCAGATGGTAAAACACCGATCACCAGCATTGAAGGTACATTTGTAAATGTATATGGCACCGGTGTTCACGCCACAATCCATCCTATCGGTACGTATAAAGCTACATTCACTTCAGCAACACACTATGTTAGTGAATGGGAAGTAACAGGCTTTGAATAGACGGTTAAATAGTTGACTAGGACGAGCCGAAGGCATGTTTTTATTTAGCTGATATCTGTCTGGAGTGACAGCTGTTGTTCTAATCACAATGATGTGGAGAACAGGTATGTTAACGTTATTAGTAAATGGTGAAGAACACAGCATTGACGTTGAAATAGATACGCCATTGTTGTGGGTATTACGGGACAATTTAGGACTGACAGGGACTAAATACGGCTGTGGTATAGGCTTGTGTGGTGCATGTACAGTACATCTTGATGGTGTCGCAGTGCGATCTTGTGCCACGCCTGTCTCTGCAGTGAGCGACAAGGAAGTCACCACGATTGAGGGCTTATCTCAGCAGAGTAATCACCCTCTACAAGAAGCATGGTCAGAAGAGCAAGTATCCCAATGTGGTTACTGCCAGTCTGGGCAAATCATGTCAGCAGCAGCGTTATTGACCACAACAGCTAATCCAACTGATGCCGATATTGATAATGCGATGAGTGGAAATATCTGCCGTTGTGCCACTTATCAACGGATCCGTGCAGCTATTCATACTGCTGCTAAGAAGGGGGCTTGATATGGATACGAATATCAAAATGACACGGCGCTCTTTTTTGAAAGCAGATGCGAGTCTGGGGCTGGGTCTTATGCTCGCATTTTATATGCCGATAGGATTATCCAAAGCCATTACGTCAGCGGGTGCAGAAAGCAACGCTAGTCAGACCGACTTTGAACCGAATGCTTTTGTTCGCATTACAGCGGACAATAACATTACTGTTATCGTTAAACACTTAGAAATGGGCCAGGGTATATCTACGGGTCTGCCCACACTGATCGCTGAAGAACTGGATGCGGATTGGGAACAAATAAAAATAGAATTTGCCCCAGCTCAAGCCAGACTTTATCGAAACTTGATATGGGGATCATTACAAGGTACTGGCGCGAGTAATTCGATGGCGAATTCATTTACTCAAATGCGGCAAGCAGGGGCGACTGCGCGAGCAATGTTGCTTACGGCAGCAGCAGAACGATGGCGTGTTTCAGCAAGTGAAGTCACGGTCAGTAAGGGCGTCGTCTATCATCATGGCCAAAAATTAGAAGCGAGTTTTGGTGAGCTAGTTGAAGCTGCTTCACAGCTGGAAATTCCAGACAATATCAGCTTAAAAAATGCGAAGGATTTTAACTATATAGGCAAACATATTGCTCGTAAGGATACGATAGATAAGTTGAATGGTTCAGCCCAATATACAATCGATATGCAGCGAGAAAAGTTGTTAACTGCTGTTGTTTTTCATCCTCCCTTGTTTGGTGCTAAGGTCAAATCATTTGATGCAAGCAAAGCCAAAATGATTAAAGGGGTGGTTGAAGTCGTACAAATACCTAGCGGAGTAGCAGTGCTTGCTCATGGGTTTTGGCCAGCTAAATTGGGCCGCGATGCACTCGATATTGAATGGGATACGGCTGCTGCAAACACGTTGGGATCTGATGAGATCTTTGAGCAGTATAAAGAGTTGGCAAAAAAACCGGGTGCGATTGTGCGTAGTGAGGGCGATGTCGATAAGGCTTTGGCTGGATCTGCAAAACGACTGCTTGCCTCTTTTGAGTTTCCTTATCTTGCTCATGCGGCAATGGAGCCGATGGATTGTGTTATGGAGCTCAATGAACAAGGCTGTGAAATGTGGCATGGGGAGCAAATGCAAACACTGACCCAGCTTAATGTATCTAAAGTGCTCGACTTAAAATTAGACCAAGTTACGATTAATACACTTTATGCTGGTGGTAGTTTTGGGCGACGTGGCAATCCACAATCAGATTTTCAATCTGAAACAGCACATATTATTAAGGCAATGAGTGTGCCCGCACCAGTGAAACTGATCTGGACACGTGAAGATGATATGCAGGCAGGATTTTATCGACCTCTCAATTACCACACATTAGAAGCGGGGCTAGATGAACAAGGTAATCTGATTGCTTGGCACCACCGCATTGTAGGGCAGTCTATTCTGGCAGGAACCATGTTGAACAGTGTGTTACTTGAACAAGGTAACGATCCGATGACAATGGATGGCGCTAAAGATGTGCCTTATACGATGCCCAATATACTCGTTGATTTACATACACCTAAAATCAATGTGCCGGTACTTTGGTGGCGATCAGTCGCACACACTCACACCGCTTTTATTGAGACGTTTATAGATGAGTTAGCAGCAGAAGCCAATAGGGATCCCGTTGAATTTAGGCGTTCACAACTTGCTGGCCAATCACGCTTATTAAATGTACTCGATCTGGTGGCTGAAAAATCAGCTTGGAATGACGCAATGCCAGCAGGTCGAGGCCGAGGGATTGCGATACATAAATCATTTAATACGGTTGTGGCTCAAGTGGCTGAAGTGACAGTTAGCAAAGCAGGTGAGCTGACTGTTGATCGGGTTATCTGTGTGGTGGATTGCGGTATTGCCGTTAACCCGAAAATTATTGAGTCACAGATGCAAGGGGGAATTGGTTTTGGTTTATCGGCTGCTTTAACAGGTGCGATTACCCTAAAAGAAGGGCAGGTAGAACAATCTAATTTCCACGATTATCAACCCATACGAATGAATGAAATGCCACATATTGATGTGCATATTGTCGACAGTAATGAAGCCTCCTCAGGAGTGGGTGAACCGGGTGTTCCCCCCATTGCCCCCGCAGTCTGTAACGCCATTTTTATGGTGACAGGAAAACGTATCCGCTCACTGCCTATTAATCAGCATGATTTAAGTTATGCCTAGATGAGGAGGATGAAATGGACAGCATGAATATAGATGTCTTACGAGGCATTATTCAATGGTTAAATGAAGGGCAGCAGGTCAGTTTAATCACGGTGGTGAAAACGTGGGGATCATCTCCTAGACCTATTGGATCTATCCTCGGAATTAGACAAGATGGTGCCGTGATCGGATCCGTGTCAGGCGGCTGTATTGAGGATGATTTAGTGGCACGCACATTGGCTAAATCAATAGACAGAAGTCGACCACAATTAGTGACTTATGGTGTAACACGTGAGGAAAGCCAACGTTTTGGTTTACCTTGTGGTGGCTCGATGCAATTAGTGATTGAACCCCTTCAAGAAGCAAGCAATTTACAACAAATCCTGACTGCGATGGAACAAGGTCTTATTGTTTCACGTCACTTAGATATGCACACGGGGCGGTTAACAATCCAGCCTGCAAATTATAAGCAGACACTTAGTTTTGATGAAACAGAATTGAAATCTGTATTTGGTCCCCGTTGGCGATTACTAATTATCGGCGCGGCACAGGTATCCCATTACCTAGCTGAAATGGCCTTATCATTAGATTATCAAGTTACGGTATGTGATCCAAGAGAGGCTTATTTATCTGCTTGGCCACTACACGATATTCCTATTATTAAGCGTATGCCTGATGATGTGATTAGGGATATGATTCCTGATCAGCATACGGCGATAGTTTGTTTATCACATGATCCAAAACTAGATGATATGGCTTTATTAGAAGCATTGATATCTGACGCCTTCTACGTCGGAGCAATCGGTTCACATAACAATACTAAAAAGCGCCGTGAACGTATGGCTCTATTTGATATTAGTGCCGATGAAATTGCTCGCTTGCATGGGCCTATCGGCTTAAATATTGGCAGTAAAACACCGCCTGAGATAGCCATATCAATACTGGCAGAAATCACCTCTATTCGACACGGTGTTAATGACAATAATATGTCATGGAGAGAGCATAAATCAGCTGAAAAAATAGACAATATTGAGCAGGTGGAAGCATGATCTGTGGTGTGCTACTGGCCGCGGGTAGTGCCAGTCGTTTTGGAAGTAATAAGCTGTTATATCCCTTACCAGATGGCACACCGATAGGCATTGCTGCCGCACGTCATTTAAAACAAAGTGTTGAACATGTTATCGCTGTTGTGCGACCTGATGATAAAGTGCTGACTCACTTATTACATGCCGAAGGGGTGAGTACGATAGTGCCTGAAAGTCTGGGGAAAGGAATGAGTGACAGTTTAGTCTCTGCTATTCGTACTACCAAGGATGCCGAAGGTTGGCTTATTAGCCTAGCGGATATGCCTTGGATTAAGCCACAGACAATCACTAAACTTGCCTTGATGCTAGAAGAGGGGGCTGAAATAGCGGTCCCTTATTATGGTGAACAGCGCGGTCATCCAGTAGGCTTTTCACAGCAGTTTTTGCCTGACTTACTTGGTCTTGGCGGTGATAAAGGGGCGAGTGAATTGCTGCGAAGATATTCTGATTCGGTAGACATTTTTCAGTCTGATGATGCGGGTATTGTGCAAGATATTGATCGGCCGCGAGATGTATTAGCTAAGTCGGAGTTTATGACACAACTTTAGTATGTGGAAGAGTAACGGAGATAAATTTCATTCCATCGCTGTTGTTGTTGTTCTACAAGTGCCTCGTCATTCCAAAGGGTCATGGTGGGCAAATGTTTATTATTGCCAGTGAGTTCACTAAGCACTTTAAATTTCTGCTCAACATTATCAGTCATTCCCAGAATCTCAAATGCAATCATCTGCATATATTGGCTAGGAATAAAGGTGGGGTTGCTACTACAGCCTCTCTCAAAAGCGGCAATAGATTTTGAATAGTCTTTTAATGCAAAGAAACTCATACCAAGAGCAAAATCATATAGTGCTGCTGGTGTAGGCGTAAATCGTTTTGCTTTTTCTGCGTTATAAAGTGCTTCTTGTCCCATGCCAGAGGAAGCCAAGCTCAGAGATAGAAAGAGATGTGCCTCCGCGTTATTAGGATCTAAGACGACGGCTTGACGACAATTTGATATAGACTCCTCACTCTCTCGTCGCCAAAGTTGCACCCAACCCAATATTGACAGGGTATAAGGTGATTGTGGATCTAATTCTATTGCTCGTCGTGCATGGGATAGCGCTAAATCTAAGGCAGAAGATTGGTTGTCCCACATCATGACCCAAGGATATAAAATGACCCTCGCTAACCATGCGTGAACAGCGGCATAATTGGGATCGATTTCAGCCGCTTTTGTTAACAGCATCAAAGCCTCATGAACAGATTGTTGAGTGTACTTTCTCATTTGTGCAATGCCACGTAGCATCGTATCGTGAGCTTCAACACTGCTTGTGCCCTTATAACCAAATAGTGCAGCATCTGCAGCAGCTAATTTGATCTGTAATACACGAACAATATTTTGGCTTAGTTCATCTTGTAGAGAAAAAGTGTCTTTTAACTCGCGGTCATAACTATCAGACCAGACATGGCTATCACTGAGTGTATCTATTAATTGGGCGGTGACACGTATTTGCTTACCAGCATATTGCACACTACCTTCAAGCAAATAACGTACTCCTAATTCAGCGGCAATGTCTTTAGATGATTTTTTACTCGCTTTATAGCTAAAAGAGGATTGCTTGGAAATAATAAATAATCCAGATAATCTTGATAACAAGGAAATTAGGCTATCGGTGATGCCATCAGCAAAATAGTCTTGGCTACTATCGGTCGCGATATTGGCAAAAGGTAATACTGCAAGCGAGGGTTGCTTATTGATCAGTGTTGGAAAATCGTTTGTTTTGTGGGCATGTTCTTGAACTTTGACTGCTTGCTGCCAGTCAATCTGAACGGCGTAAGCGCCTTTAGGTAATTTGAAACGGACAGGATCAGTGGCACCATCATCATCGTAATATTCACGTAATTTGGCCCGTAAACGACCTGCCTCAACGCGAACGATGGAATCTATAGCGGGATCAAATGACGCTTCTCGGTCAAATACATCAATGCCGATCGTATAACCCTTGAGTTTTTCAGCTCGTCCTTCAAGTGTTTCAGCCATGATATAACTTAGAAAGCGCTGTTGGCGCTCAGATTTAATAAATATATGGCTAGACAGCACCTTAGCAAGACATTCACTAACTTGGATGTCTTGTTCTTTTGTCCAATTAGTATTTGATAAATCCATAATCGTCTATTCTAATATAAATTATTGAGTCTTGCTTAATCCCAGCCTGACTCTTATAAGCACCCGCTTTCAATCATACTCTGCATCGTATTAGGTTTCTAAATCACTTCAATATTCATCAACAAAAGCGCATTTTAGAAATCCTAATGCGACCATAAAGTGTTTCAAGCTAGGGTTTACGCATTCTATCGTTAAAGTTATTGACCTTAAAAATTATATTCTCTATATTTTCTTCTTAATATCTTCTCGTTGATGTAAGAGGAACCATAAAATGAGTCTTAATCGTTATAAAATATTGAGTTGTCTGTAGTTGATGTCACAGGAGAAAAAATACTGGTCAAAGGTGATTATCTTAGTTGATATGAACTGTTTTTTTGCTGCGGTGGAGCAGCAGGACAACCCATTCTGGCGTAATCGACCTATAGCTGTAACCAATGGTATTCAAGGAACGACGATCATTACATCTAGTTATGAAGCTAGGGCGTATGGTGTTAAAACAGGGATGCGGTTAAAAGAAGCGAGGCGCTTATGCCCTGAACTTATTCAAGCACCTTCAAGACCATACCGTTATGCCGAAATTTCTACTAATATAATGGAGTCACTTCAGAGTATTACACCTGACTTAGAAGTCTATTCGGTCGATGAAGCCTTCCTTGATGTGACTCATTGTCAGTCATTGTTTGGCTCGCCATTAGAGATAGCTAAACGGGTCAAAAAGACCGTCAGTGATGTCTCTGGCTTAACTTGTAGTGTGGGAGTGAGCGGTGATAAGACGACGGCTAAATATGCCGCTAAGTTAAATAAACCAGATGGCTTGACTCAAATATTACCGTGGGAGTCTGAGGCGGTACTGGCACCACTCAATATCACGGAGTTGAGTGGTATCAATAAAGGTGTGGCGCGTTTTCTAAAAGATTTTGGTGTTATTTATTGTGGTGACATGAAAAAGATCCCGATAAGTATACCGGCAAAGCGTTTTGGTAACGTGGGTAGGCGAATATGGCTAATGGCACAGGGGAAAGATCCCGACCCAATCCAAACAAGAGTGAAGCCGCCAAAGACCATTGGGCATGGCAAAGTGATGCCGCCACAAACACGAGATTTAAACACTATCCTCACTTATTTTCAGCATATGACTGAAAAAGTGGTTGCACGGTTAAGGAAGCATCAGTTCAAGGCGAGTCAATTTTATATTGGACTTAAAACGGAGCAAGGCTGGTTGCAAGAAACCGTTAAGTTATCGTTAGCAATTGATGATGGAACCGTATTATTCACTCAGTGCCGACAATTTACGATGAAACACTGGCAAGGTGAAGGCGTCTGGCAAGTGCAAGTAACGGCGCTGAATCCTCACCCTGAACAACAAAGATCGTTGTTTGAAGATAATGAACTATCAGTTAAACGTGAACAGTTAAATGCCACCGTTGATTTAATCAATAACCGCTATGGTGAATTTACGATTGCACCTTCATTATTAATTGATCGTTCCGCGATGCCTAATGTGATTGCACCTTCATGGAAGCCATCAGGTCATAGGAAGACAATTTAATGTGTGGTGGCGTTTATTTTGAACACCAAGGAGAGATACTGAGACAGTATTTTCCTAACCCTAAAGCTGTCCTCCCTGTTCAGAAAAAAGATGGAAGTATCATTTTATTACCATGGGGGAGAAGGCAATCTCAAGAGGGTAATTTACCGATGGGCGGTTGGGCGAGGCTTGAGTCTATTTATAGTGGGAGATGGGATAAATACTTTCCTAAGCCATTAAAAATCCCCATTCTTAGTTTTATGGAAAAAGACTTTGAAGGGCAATCTCATTGGTATGATTTGAATAAGGGACAGTATCTCCAAGGCTTGCTGGCTAGGGATAATAACGAACAAAGGATCTATGTTGTGACGATTGAACCAGAGCTTGAAGATGCCAATATTCACAATAGGTGGCCTAGAGTGGTACAACTGGGTGAGCATTAATTGTCAAAATAAACCATAAAGGAAATATAATACTCCCACGATATTACGATAGGATTTAAAAAATGGAGTACACCCTAGAAGTTTGTTTGCCAAAAGTCTATTTAGATAAGAGTGGTGAGCAATGTAATCTGCATTGGGATGTTGATATATCCTATGAGCCCTGTCTTATTATTGATGAGCAACGTGATTATATAGAAGGGTTTCTGGATGGCTGCTATAAACTATTGTCACTGAATTACGCATTGCCAACACGTGTTTGGGGCCACAGTTCTGGATCTGTTCAAGGCATTGATACTGATGCAGCAGAAGCACTTGAGCATGTTATTAAAGAGCTACTTCATGGTCTTGTACGAGCAAGGTATGAAAACTTGGCAGCCAAAGCTAGCTAAATAAATAAAGGAGGAGTGCTTCCTTTATTCAACGGTCGTTATTCGATCCAAATCAGACAGTGATAATAACTAAAAAGTGGGGACTATAGTCCCTTCATCTTGAAGGCATGATAATTATGGAATATGAATTCCAGCGTGATAACGTAACGGGCACCTTATTGGCTAATTTTAGTATGGATCAAGCAGCGTTAGGCTTATGGTTTGTCGAGGAATTAGGGGAAGGAATAGAAAAATATGAAGAGATCTGCCAAGTCATTGCTAAGTTGCAACTCAATGAACTGACAGATTGGCGTAGAGAAGGCCAAGCTCTATCCATTGAACTTGATACTGAGCAAGTTAGAGTGTTTGCCAATGAACTTGAAAGTGAGGAAGAGTTTGAACTCGATGATGAACTGTCTCTCTACGATGGTGAATTGGAAGCATTCTGTGGCTTAGAGGATTTTCATATTGCATTACAAAGTTGGCGTGTTTTTATAGATGAGGGCAATTAAGTTTACTTCTAATTGCAAGCCTAATTTAAACCTATCAGCCTGAATTTGGAGCCTTACCTCGTAAAGAGGGTATCGAAAAAAAGTGATAGCTAGGCACTTTTACCCGTAGGCTAGTTACTTTTAGCTGATTTTCGGATATAGTATCAATGACAGTTAGTATGACTGGTAAAAATAGCAAAGGATTTGCAAAGCCGCCACGCCCGTGTGCGGTAAATTACTCAAGGATGAGAAGTATAAATGAAACGAAAAATACTAAAACACACCCTATTACCTTTACTTATTGCTAGCGCACTAAGCTCCTTCTCAGCAAGTGCTTTGGCAGTTGGCGAGCTGATTGAAATAGAAGATTCTCTGAGAAGAGGTAGTAACGTGGTAAAGGCTATTAATGATGATGGAACGGTCGCCGTCGGTGGTGGTTGGGTCTTTGGCGGATCAATAGCATGGCGATACACCACGCTTACAGGTATGCAACGATTAGAGACTGGTGGGGTGGGGGTGACTGACTCTTCTAATGCACGTGATATTAATGGGAAAGGTGACATCGTGGTGGGGGAGGCCTATACTCTAAATGAGGCCGGCACGGGAAGCAAGGAGATTGCTTTTCGCTGGACTGCTGGAACAGGAATGGTTGATATCGGCTCCCTTATACCTGGAGGGGAGGCGTCAGCTAACGGAGTGAGTTCCGACGGTACCAAAATAGTCGGTGATGCTCAGTATGGTGAGAATTATGACAGGCATGCCTTTCTTTGGCATAACGACGTAATGACTGACTTGGGTTCCCTTTATGGTGATGGTGTCTCAGTGGCCAATGCAATTAGTAGTGATGGCAATGTCATCGTTGGTTCATCGGCTAGTAATGTCCTGCTAGAAGGTATAGGTACACCAATTAACCATGCTTTTAAATATGATTCAGAAAACGGCATGGTGGATCTAGGAGTGCTTTCTATTGATGGAGTTCAAAGCGAGTCATGGGCTAATGCCGTCAGCGCTGATGGTGGCGTGATTGTGGGAGCATCATCAGCACTATTATACGGACGAAATTCTCATGCGGTTATGTGGGATTCAGATGGTATTCATGATATTCATTCTGCAGCAGCTGAAACTTCTAATGCACACGGTATTAATGGTGATGGATCAGTGATTGTTGGTTCCATGACTATAGAGCCCGGTCTTTCTGCACGGGAGCACGCTTTTCGCTGGACAGCTGAAACAGGTATGCAATCTGTTGAGGCGTGGCTTGCAGACAATGACGTAATTGTAGGTGAGGCTGTTGCCACCCAGTCTGCTCGAGATGTTAGTAAAGACGGAACAGTGGTGGTGGGTGTTTTATCTAACGATCAAGCGTTTATTGCTCGTGTTGGCAGTGAAGGCAGTGGTTTAATGACGGTTGAGAAGATGAATGATTCGTTAATTTCTTCGGTATCAGCTCTGGGTGTCACAATGGCTTCAGCTAGCACCGTTATTAGTGGTGCTCATAGCCGGCCAATGTCTCGCCGTGTCAATAAAGGTGAGAAAACCTTATGGTTGGCAGGTGACTGGGGTAGAGATAATCACAATAGCCGCGATGTTTCGGTAGGTATGGCTGAAGTGGGCGGAGGTTATAACTTTGGTTCAGTCCAGCTTAACTTATCGTTGGGGAAAACATGGGCAAATCAGGACACCTATTTGGGCGGTCGCTCTGATTCGTCAGGTAAGTATTTTATGTTTGAAGGAATTGTTCCTTTGTCAGTCGAAAATGGCCTGTATGCAACCTTGGGTGGTTATGGTCATTGGGGGGAAGTAGATATTCGTCGTGGTTATACTAATGCAGGCACGACTGCTTATTCTAAAGCTAGCCCTGATAGCGACTCTTGGGGTGTTCGCGCTCGAGTAGATTGGTTAGATAGTGTGGCGTTGGCGAGTGTTAAATTGAGTCCTTATGCAGATTTAAGTTATACCCATTCAAGCATGGATAGCTTCACGGAAACAGGCGGTGGCTTCCCTGCTCAGTTTGATAAGCGCGAAGAAGGGGTAACAGAACTTCGTCTTGGGCTTAATGCCGCATTGCCTCTTGAAAGCGCTCCGGTGATCTTTGTGGCCAACCTAGAAGCAGCCCATCGTTTTGATTCTGAAGGCGCACGAACATCTGGTCAGATGGTTGGGCTGTTTGCTTTTGATCTTGAAGGTCAGCAATATGACTCAACATGGATGAAAGCCGGTGTTGGTCTAGAGGCTGATTTGGAGTTAGGTAAAGCCTCTATAATGCTAAATGCAACAACGGAAGGTGAAATGCCGACTGCGTGGCTGGCAGCGTCGTACCAAGTTAAATTCTAATCAGTTAGAAAGGGGATATAACAAAGGGCCGAGGCAGAAATGTTTCGGCTTTTTTAATGCGGCCAGTACTAAGTAGAAAGTTACAGTTTAAAATTAATGCTATTATTATCAATTACTTATCTTGCCAGCAAGGAGACTGTTAAGTCCTGTCACTCAGAAGGTATTTACAATTAAAGGGGACGCTATAACCTTTAATTTTGGGTTGTTGATACAGAAATGTTTAGCAGATGGTAATCTGAGCATTAGCTCCAATAACAGGCAATAAAAAAGCCCCAGTAGATAAATCTATCTGGGGCTTTCGTATTCTGTGGACGGAGATAAGACTTGAACTATGGCCTTAATTATTAAAATTTAACTATCGTTTTTTTGGTCGAATATTTGAGTAACGATTAGAAATTTATAGGACGAGATATTTTCAGGACTCTTTTTCTAGAGTCTTCATCAATCAATGTGTCATTTTCATAATTATCAAGAATTTCATTTATTCCTTTTAAATAGGTCATCAAATTCTCTTTATCTTTTGCTTTAAGATTATCGTGATTTATCACTCTTAGTATCTTTATCGAAGTACTGTTTAAACTTTTATTTTGTCTTGGAGTTGGGTTGTCGTGAGGCGTTGCTAATCCTAACTTTTGAATGACTTCTTGTACTACATCACCTTCATACCTAAATGTTGAAATATTATTTTCACCAAATAGTCTTTGGCATTCGTTGACAAAGCCTTGGTAGTTTAAATGTTGAGAAAACCATTCAATATCTAACATTTCAGCAAAGGATAAATCTTTACCATAACAAGGGTTGTGATCAATTTGTGGGTTACGAATACATTGTTTGTAATAGCTTTCAATAAACTCAAGTGGCTCACGAAACCATACCCAGACTTCAATATCGAAGAGTTTACTCAGGTCACATAGAATATTTTTGGATTCATCAGGAAAATCCCACCAGTAGTTATAAACCCCTTCTGATGACAGGATAATGGTGTGGGTATCTTTTTTAACTTGTGAGATTATATTCTTAAAATTCTCAAGCAAGCTTTCCAAGTTTGTTGTAACTAAATTTTTCTCTAACCATTGATGTTTTGGTGCCTTGTGATTTTGTAATTTATCAAGGTTGTGCGGGTAAAGAATCCCTTTTCCTCTGAGCTTATACTGTTTTTTATCTAAGTAGGTTTGTAAGCTAGTTGTGCCGGTTTTTGGCGTGCCAGCATGGATGATTAGCTTTATTTTCTGTACTGTAAGTTGCTCTAATGATTGCTCAAGTGGTTTTAATAACTCAGCTAATTCATTAGTAAAACAAGTATTTGGTTCTTCCATTTCAGTATGTCGCAATCTTTATATGATGGGGAGGAAAATAAAAGGGTTACTGTATGACGGACAGAGATTAATTGCTAACTATAAATTCTAATTAAAGGGGATGCGACCCTTTAACTCTAAGTTATTGATACAGAATCGTTTCAAAGATGTTTAGCAGATGTTTGACTTGAGGGTAATCTGAACGTTAGCTCAAATAACAGGCAATAAAAAAGCCCCAGTAGATAAATCTACTGGGGCTTTTTTATTCTGGAGCCGGAGATAAGACTTGAACTTACGACCCTCTGATTACAAATCTCTGGGCTTCATGTTTAATCAAGGTTAACAATCGATAGCCAAGCTTTACAAATCATTAGTATACAGCCATAATTCAACCATCCAACATTAACGGGGATAGTTGAAAATATACCCGAATTGTGACCCCGGCGTGACCCCAGTGTGACCCCGGCTAGAATCAGAGGGTTTTATAATGGCTGAAATAAACTTTACTAAAAGAACACTTGATACACTATCTAAACCAGAAAAAGGCAAGAGAGATACCTACCACGATACTAAATTGGCAGGCTTATCTTTAAGGGTTTCATCTACTGGGGTTAAGTCTTTTTCAGTTAGAAAAAGAGTGAATGGGAAAGCTGAGCGAGTTACTATTGGCAAATACCCTGCTATGACTATAGAACAGGCTAGAAAAAAAGCAGCTGAAATAAATTTAGCTATGACAAATGGTGAAAGTGTTAATAGTAAGAAAAGAGATATTCGCCAAGAGATGACAATGGGTGAACTGTTTGATTTGTATCTAGAACGACATGCCAAAGTACATAAGAAATCATGGCCTAATGATGTTTCACAATATAACCGGCATTTATTCATATGGAAAGGTCGTAAGCTATCAGACATTAATAAACGTGATGTGCAAAAGCTACATTTATCTATCGGTGATAAGTCAGGGATCTATCAAGCTAATAGAGTGCTGGCATTAATAAGTTCTATTTTTAATCGTTCAGTTGATTGGGGCTGGAATGGTATTAACCCTGCTAATGGGGTGAAAAAATTTAAGGAACAGTCAAGAGACCGCTTTATTGAGGCTGATGAATTACCTCGATTCTTTGATGCTTTAAATCAAGAACCTGATACTACGTTACGTGATTATTTTTTATTATCGATATTGACAGGTGCTAGACGAGCTAATTTACTTTCGATGCGTTGGGATGAAATCAATTTAAAGCGTTCACTGTGGACAATTCCTCATGACAAATCTAAGACAGGTGAAAAATACCAAGTGCCTTTAGTCGCTCAGGCTATATCTATTCTTAAACAGAGAAAGTCAGCTTCAAAGCAGTCGCCTTGGGTACTATCCTCAAAGAGAAGTAAATCAGGCCATATTGTTGAACCTAAAAGTGCATGGGCTAGATTATTGGAAAGGGCAGAACTTAAAGACTTAAGATTGCATGATTTAAGACGATCACTTGGTTCATGGCAAGCAGCAACGGGGGCCAACTTATCCGTAATAGGTAAATCTCTTGGTCACAAGAATGTAAGTACTACGGCAATTTATGCGAGGCTTAATCTTGACCCCGTACGCGAGGCAATGGAAACGGCTACCAGTGCTATGTTAGCTGCAGGCGGGCAATTATTACTGGGTGATGTTGTGAACATAGAGAATGCAAGGAAGAAAACTAGTAAATAGAATTTTATGAATTGTTATCTATTTTGGATAACTTTAATCGTCAGGAAAGGTGCTTGAACACCTAACCCGACTAATCAAAACCAAAGCTACTAAGGAGCTTTAATTATGACTGAAACGAATAATACCATTAATGACAAAATAACAGGTATTAGAAGAATGAATGCAATGTCACCATTCATGGCTAAGATTGTAGAAACGGTTTTAAATTTAGATGAAAAGGCTGCACATGAATTTAATGAGTTTATATCTGAATATATAAAAAATACTAAGGTAGGGCGATATATTCTGTTCAAAGAAAAGATGGAGTCTTTAGACAATAATAAAATGAAAAAGGAGGGTAAGTCATGAGTCTTTGAGCAGAGCAGTATGATGCCGTTTACTTCAATCTACGACAAGCTAAGGCAATGGTCTCGATGACTAGCTGTGGTCAAAGTGATAATTTTGGAGAACACAGTGTCGCCATGGGAGACGATTACCTTACGGCTTGCTTAGAAACTATTGAGCGATCTCTTAAGGCATTAACTGACTCAACTGATAAAGAGACTCAATAATAACCTGTTAAGCCAAGCCTAGGGTCGCTCCCGAAAAGCCAGTTACGTTCACTGGTTGGTTTGGTCTTTTTTTGAGCGATGCGAGGAACGAACGCATGTACCCTGAGTATTTACAAAAATATATTCCCCCTAATTTTGATATTTTAAAATATGAATCTTCCAAAACTATGGACTTAGATGATTGGATAGCTAACTTAATGTTTAGAAGGATAGACACTCCTAGGTCTGATAAAGATATTTTGGATGAAGTGATTAGAGAAGTTGAGATATATGGATATGTTAAACCCGACATATCAGATGACCAGATTATTAAAAACTACAGGCTGAATGATAAAAATCAATCTGAAAAGATGTTAAAGCGATTGCTTGAGCACGGTGCCTTTCATAGAGATAGGCTTGTTGACGAAAGGGCTATTGAATATTACAAGCAGAACAAGGATGAGTTATTAATTTTTGATGATTACTCCGAGATTGTGAGAGACATATCACTTAAAGAAGTGAAGTGGTGTGTAGAGGCAATGGATCTGATGCCTGATTATGATGAATTCATGGATTTATATAATTTTGATCAGAATGAGTCACGTGATGCTCAAAAGAAAAAACTATTAAATTCATTCCGCCCATACGGGTTTGACAAAGGTAATACCTGTGCCTGGTTATCGGTTGATTTCTCATGTTCGGACAAAGAAATAACACAGGCTTTCGATTTATGGCTTAAACAATCTCGGAAGAAATTAGATAAACCTAATGTTGCTCCTCAGAAAAGCAGAGATCGTAAAGTTAAGCAGTTTGGTGATACAGCTAGAAGAAAGTGGTATGCCACCAAAATATTACCTTATCTTGATTTAGTTAACTGGAACCTTTTACACGAAAATAACCCAACGAGTGCAGTCTTAGGTGAGATTTTGTTTCCAAGCAACCCTTCATCGACAGATATGATTAATGACACAGTTAAACCATTAGCAAAAAAGCTAACCTCTCATGCAATGAATTCTCGAATGACGAAGGTTGCACGATATCAAAGTAGGAAGAAAATTACTCAATTAACTTCCTAGGAGGTTTTTACTGGTAATTAGCTCCAGTGACACACCTCTCATAATTAATCATCATACCCCCACACCACACAAACAAACAGGGGTATATGGTGAGCAATCAAACAATCACAAAATTAATTCAAAACGAGTTAATCACACCAGAAGAAACAGCCAAAGTGTTAGGTGTTTCAGTTGGTACTTTATCTGTCTGGCGTTCTACTGGGCGGTATAATATCCCATTCGTGAAAACAGGACGTTCCGTTAAATATAAAGCAGCTGATATTCAAGCCTTTATAGACAGAAATACACACCAACATACGGGTATGGGGGCTGTGGCATGACTGGCCAAACACCCAAAAGTGATAATGCTAGCAAGAATTATTTAATTAGCTATCAGGCAATAGTGTGTCTAGGTCATTTACGGGAGCATTTCCACTTAACAAAGCATCAAGCGAAAGACTTTTATGATATTGATGATTTATCGGTACCTATTAAAGAATTATTGGCGGCTGGTCATTTAATTTTTGAAACCTTTTTACCAATATCTGAACAAATAGGAACGACATCAATAATAGCTTATACGCTTGGTAGTCCTCTACATGGACTGTCTAATTTGGCCGAAATATTAACAAACCTTGATTTAAAGTTATTTGGAGGGGCAAATAATAAAGCTCTAAAACAAGAGCAAAAAATAACAGCGACGATATTGGAACGATCATTATTTTTGATGAAAATTGATCTTCTAAATAGACTGGGCATGAAGTCTAAATTAATGAGAGTTCTACAAAAGGATCATGATACTAGACTTGAACCTTTTGTAATGAACCCGACCAATTTCATTCAGGTTAAACAGAAAAAATCGCCGGTTTCAATGGTGAGTTATGAGTAAGGTTAACGCTACTTCAAAGCGTTCACTTCCTGCATTAATGGACTATATGGTCGATACTCTTGGTAGCTTAAAAATAGAGAAAAGTAAAGACGGTGAATTGCAAGAAATAAAATCACTTTCTCATAATGGTGTTAGAAGAATGGCTACATGGATCGAAAGCATGGCTATTGTTTCGTATATAGCGAGTAGCAGCGAATTGAAACATGAAAATCTAGTACTAAGTCTTGGTGTGGTTGCTGACATTATGGGGGAAATGGCAGTTTTGCGTGATGTGTTGATGGACTTAGAAAAGGAAGCGACGGACATTTTAAACCGAGGCGACAAATGAGCCTTAATTTTGAAGATGTGCGTCCTCATGTACAAGGCCAATGGTTGAGCATATTAAATTATATTGCACCATCGTTATCCGAAGCCATTGATAAGCAGGCAAAACACGTCCCTTGCCCAGTTCATGGGGGGAAAGATGGTTTTAGGTTATATCGTAATGCCGATGAAACAGGTGGGGGGATTTGTAATACCTGTGGCGCATACAGTGATGGCTTTGCTCTTATATCTTGGGTTAATGGGTGGACATTGCCTGAGACTTTACAAGCGGTCGCTGACTTTCTTGGTATTAGTGTTACTAAAAAAAGTCCTAAACCTATCGTAAAACGATCCCCAGTGATTGTTGATCCAATTAAACAAGCCAATGTTGTGAATCGTAAGCGAAATGCATTAAATACCGTTAGACGGGATCTAGTTAGCTTAAACAATAGCCTTGCCCAATCATCTAAAGATTATCTAGTTCATCGAGGGCTAGGGGCTATTTTAGATTCATTACCTGGAAATTTATTCTTTCATCCTGCTTTATCGTATTGGGAAGATGGAAAAGACTACGGCAATCATCCTGCATTAGTCGCATTGATACGTGATAAAAATGGCCAACCTATTACTTACCACCGTACTTACTTGAATAAATTAGGTGGAAAAGCTGATTTACCCACCGTTAAAAAGCTCATGTCACCTATCAAACAGGGGGGAAGTAAAGGAGGAGCTATTAGGCTATATGCCCCTACTGATGAGCTGGTAGTGGCAGAGGGCATTGAAACAGCTTTAGCATTGCACCTTTTACTCAATAAACCTGCATGGGCCTGTGTATCAGCAGGAGGGCTTGAGTCAGTCAATATTCCATCAACGGTGAAACAAATAGTTATTGGCAGTGATAATGATGAAAGTGGTGTGGGACAAACTACAGCTAAAAAATTATCAGAGCGATTGATGAGGGAAGATAAAACGCGACAAGTAAAAATCATTACACCTGAATTAGTAGGTACAGACTGGCTTGATGTGTTGAATAAAAATAAAGAAGGAAGCGCGGCATGAATGAAAACAATCAGGCTGTAAATGAAGCACAAAAAGCAGTAGATAATGCCCAACCAGTACAAGATAATAATGTGGAAGAATTATGGCCCATACCAAAGACATTGCCTGATATAACGGCGAGTGGAGATGCTAAAGATTTCCCTTTCGATGCTTTACCACCCTCATTGATGCAAGCAGCTGAAGAGGTTGCACGATTTAGCAAAGTGCCGTTAATGGCACCTGCTGTATCGGGCTTAGGTGTGTTAGCGACAGCACTAGGTAAAAAAGCATTTGTTGTTGAGCGTGATGGTCATGAGCTTTTTGCTACTTTTTTCTTTGTATTAGTTGCCGGAACTGGCGAACGTAAAAGCCCCGTATTTAAGTATATGGTAAAGCCATTAGACGATTGGGAACGAGCCCAAATTAAAAGTCATGCAAAAGAAGTCAGGATGATACATAGCAATAATGAAATGCTTGAAATCGGTATTAAAAAAATCAAAGCTCAAGCGGCTAAAGATGATGTTGATTTAGATGAATTAAATGAGAAGGTAGAGCAAGCAAAACAGAAAATACGGCCTATCCCACCAACGCCATCACTTTATACGGCTGACATCACAGAAGAAAAGCTGTTTCAAAAGATGCATGAACGTGGTGAAACTTATGCCGTTATGAGTGCTGAGAGTCGACGTATTATGGAATCATTGATGGGCAGTGGTCGAGGTGGAATGGGTACGGGTGATAATTTGTATTTATCGGGCTTTTCAGGTGACAGGGTATCAAGGGATCGAGTCGGTAGTGGTGATGGAGGTGAAGAGCTGGTGATGTATGAGCCTAGTTTGAATCTAACCACGATGATACAACCTGATAAGTTCTTGGCATTATCAGTGCATAAAGAATTAAAAGAATCGGGATTAATTGCTAGATTATGGCCTGTTTGGTTACCTTCATTAGTGGGGAGTCGATTTGAGACCTTAAATGAGGATGGGTTAAATTGGTCTGTGTTAAATCCATTTTATGATTATGTGACTAGTTTTATTGATGCAGTACAACCATTGAATGATGAAGGTGATTTGACTAGGCATAAAGCCGTATTTTCAGCTGAAGCACAGCAAGCAAGGCTTGAGTTATATAATCGTGTCGAGGGTGCGATGGGAGATGGAAAGGGCTTAGATGATGTTCGAGATATAGCTTCTAAGGCTGTATCGCAAACATGCAAGTTAGCATTAATACTTCAACTTGCTAATGATCCTGATTTGTTATCAGACGATAGCAGTGAAATAGATATAACAACCTGGCAAAAGGCTGAGCGTTTAGGTGCCTTTTTTATGAATGAGGCGATTAGGTCTCAACGTGGGGCTGAAGACGGTGAACATCTAAGACATGCAAAGCGGGTTCTTGATTGGTTGAGAGTGAAAAAATATACTGAAATTACAGCTCGTGAAATTGTGAGAAGTGCACCACGACCGAGGCCAACTAAATCCGAGATGATAGATGTACTTGAAGTATTAACTGAACCACCTTACCAATGGTTAAAGGCAACCTCTAAAACAGCTAAAGGTAGTGATGTTTATAGTGTCCACCCTTCATTATTTGAAACTACTAGTAAATAACCGCGCCACCGCGCCAGGGTACACGCGTATTTCAAAACAGACGTTTTATATTTTTAGCTGGCGCGGTGGCGCGATCAAGTGTAAATAAGGCTTTAGAGGGAATAAGAATGAAATTAGATGAAGAATGGGATGGTTATGGAAGTTATGAAGCGTACATTAATCGTGGTTTGGACGGTGTTTTCAACACTAAGCAGGTGAAAAATACAGTTGAAGGGACTGAACAGTTATCTAATAAAAGGCTTCAACAAACGCGAAGAATTAAGCCAAAAACCATTTATGACATTGTGGACAGTTATCCTCACCATAAAGGCGATAGACAATGGTTAGTGGACATGTTGTTGAGGTTACCGCTTGCTAAACGTGAATCAGTTATGCTTAGATATGGTCAAGTGTACAATTCAGCACATAGTGCTGTGACAGATGACGGCGGTCAAGCGGGGCTAGCAAGGCGAGCAGGAAATGAATGGTTATTGGGATATGTTGAACAGTAATTAGAAATTGACCATAGCCTTATACGGTAAGCCTTAACACTACAATGTAATAGTCTTTTATATAGTTAGTTTATCTAAAGGGATAGTCACGTTTAAATATAGCTAAATAGCTATTTCTTTATTCCCCTACCATGATATTACTGTTCGAGATCAGCTTAGAAAGTTTCCGCAGAATATCCTTTTACCTCACAACATCGATAGATACCTCGATATTGCACAGTCCATGGCAGAACGGGACAACATCGAATGATGGTGATGCATTACAGCCTAGCCGGTACAAATAGCATGACATCTATTGAACTACGGATATTACACAGGCCATGGCAGAGCCGTTGCCCTGATCGCCCAGAATAAATGGGTCCTTCTAGCGGTTTACAATGTACGGGCACTATAACGCGCGGGTTTTCTGTAGGTTTGAGCTTCTATAGGGGGTTGTGGTACTTATTATGTGGGTAGGGGGGGGGATCTCTACATACTATGATGATCTAGACCGACGTTATATATCGCTGTGCAACAGCGGGAGTTTCGGAGGGGGGTACCCCAAAACTTATGAATATTATTAATATCCTGACCGACGCCTTAGTCAATTTCTTATGATGGCAAAACTAGGATAGGGGGGGTATAAAATGTATAGGTTAATAGAATGAGTGACCGACGTCTTAAGCTTGCTTATACGTAAGCGTAATTAAATAGAAAAAACCCTATACCAAGGGGAAGTAAACCCCTACCAGTTGCCATACATATAGACTAACGTCCCCTCTTTTTATGCCTCAGCGGGAATGAGGTCGAGAGTGTATCTCAATTTCTAGTGCCTGGGAGGGGGGATTAAAACTGTTACACCATTATGACTGACACTTAGTTAATTTCTTGTGATGGCAGAACTAGGGTAGAGGGAGATAAATATTATTGAATGGTAGGATTAATTATAGATAAATATGGGCCTTTAATATTGTGTAAAGGCACTTCCGCATATCTCTAATCAATTGCCTTCGTGTACTTTAATGTAGGTTATATAAAGGGTTTTCAAGAACCACAAAGTTATTAAGGATGATATGCGTATGGAGAAAAGGGAACCGGCACAAGAAACTTACTAATACTTTATAGTGGTGAATGTATAATTCTTACTATACCTTCAATTCCAATTAAGGACGGTTTATGACTGTTGGTTCAAAATGGTTCAAATTCGATTTTCACAATCATACTACAGCTTCTGGTGACTACCAGGATGATACAGTTTCCAATCGCGACTGGTTACTAGCTTATATGCGTCAAGGAGTTGATGCCGTTATCATCAGTGATCACAATACAGCCGCTAATATTGACTCTTTAAAAAATGAACTAGAAACAATGTCTAGGGACTTTTCAACAGGAGACCTTCCTGAATTTAAACCATTAGTTATATTTCCAGGAGTAGAACTGACCGCTACTGGTAATGTACATATATTGGCAATTTTTGATCAAGACAGTTCCACAACCGACATTGAACAACTAATTGGCCAATGCAACGGTGGTGAAAGTATACAAAGAGGTACACCAAACCATGAGCTTGTCCTGCAAAGTAGTGTTGTCCAAATAATTGGTATCATTAATCGAAATTCCCATGCAATAAGTATAATGGCGCACATTGATTCAAGAAAAGGAGCGCTTGAAATTACTAACCAAGGAGAGTTAGAGGCTGCTTTTAATTCTGGTCCTAATGCTGTTGAAATTAGCGGGAGTTTAGCTGACATAACAAACGGTACGCATCTTAGGTTAATTAAAGATTTATCGAAAGTAAGAGGGTCAGATGCTCATCATCTAGATAGAGCAGGCACACGTACATGTTGGTTAAAGATGTCAGACTTAAATTTTGATGGTTTAAAAGTTGCTCTACTTGATCATAAAAGCTGTGTACTTCTGGACACAGAACCGCCACAAGAACCAGCTATGCGGCTTACTAAGCTTAAAATGAAAACTCGCCTATGTCATGAAAGTGGAAATGAACCAATTGAACTTGAACTTAACCCTTTTTACAATGCAATTATAGGTTCACGGGGTAGTGGCAAGTCAACATTAGTGGAAAGTATTCGGATAGGAATGCGGAAAGAACAAGGGTTACCTAAAGATACGTCAGCTAAGATAATAAGTTTTAAAACCGTTGGTCAAGGTATGGAATTAGACTCGTTTATTGATTGTTTCTATAGGAAAAATGGTACGGACTTTAAACTTAGTTGGCAAGTGGGCGATGTTACATCACTCCAAGTCTTCAACGAAGGCTTATGGGTGGATGATACTAATTGGTCTGATGATAGGTTTAATATTTCTATCTTTAGCCAAAAGATGCTCTACCAATTGGCCTCTGATCAAGGCTCTTTTTTAAAGATATGCGATGACAGCTCCCTTGTTGATAAGCGCACTTGGAATGAGAAAAAGGACCGACTTGAGCGTGAGTATAAAAATGAGTGCATAAAACTACGTGGTTTGATAAGTGAGAAAGTATCTGAATCTGCTTTACAAGGTGAATTGACCGATGCTGAAAGTGCAATTGAACAGTTAAAAGACAGTTCATATTATGGGGTTCGAACCACATTAAATGAACTTGAGTCAACCCTTACCTTAATAGAGCAAAAATTTGAGGATGAAAATACGATTCTTGACAGTGTACTTAGTTCATTTCCTGAGATTCAAGAAGTTGAGCAAAATATTGAAGAAGGTAATGAGGCTGAACCCGATGCTCAATCTACTGATTTAGAGCAACACTCTCTTGAATATTCAGTGTTACTTGGCCAATTTGATACGATTAAAGAACTAGCAAAAAGAGAAGTTGTTACAACAATTCAAGCAGCAAAAAGTAGCTTGGAACAATTAAATGAAGGACAGTATATTACTGAGCTAAAAGCTAATAGAGTAAGTTCTGGACAACAAGTTGAGGCTGAAGCTGAAAAACTTCGTGGGCAAGGTTTAGACCCGGAAGAATTAGATGGGCTAGTCGAACTAAAAACCAAAACAATTGCCGATTTATTGACATATCAAGATCTTGATACAAAAATAGCCACATCAAATGCAGAAATAACCCGAATATATGATGAAATGTTGGAGCATCGTAAAGATCTATCTTTACAAAGAAAAAACTTTATTGAGTCATTAGAACTTAAAAATTTAGAAATAAAAATATTGCCACTAAACGCAACGCAAAACCAGGTAATAACCGGCTATCAAAATGCTACAGGTATAAACTCATTTTATGACCGTATATACGATTCAGAAACAGGTACAGGTCTGCTCAAAGAATTTATTGAGCATCCAACATTTTCACCTCAACAATCACAGATCGATATAAAGTATCAATACTTATATAAGTTAAAAGAGTTGCATAGAGAGGTTTGTAACAATAACTTAACTAACGCTAGTGATATACATGGTTCTTTAAGAACTAGAATTGGCTCTTTATCAGACGAAGGTATAGATAAACTGTTTTGCTGGTTTCCTGATGATGGTATAAAAATACGGTACAAAGCATTAAGCGGCACTATGGAAAATATAGAAACGGCATCACCAGGGCAAAAAGCAGCTAGTATGCTTCAATTTTTATTATCTTACGGTTCAGATCCGCTTATATTAGACCAACCTGAAGATGACCTAGATTGCTTAATGCTAAGTAATAGTGTTATTCCTGCAATTGTAATGAATAAGCAAAGAAGGCAACTCATAATTGTCTCACATTCAGCGCCTATCGTTGTTAACGGAGATGCAGAGTACGTCATATGTATGAAACACGACTCCCATGGATTACGTCCTAATATAAAAGGAGCTCTACAAGAACAAGCGGTAAAAGATAATATCTGCGATCAAATGGAAGGTGGCGAAAAAGCATTTCGGTCAAGGTTTAACCGGATCTTGAATTAAACATTTATCAATTTAAATAATTATGACTGAGGTTTGGAAAATAGTGAAATAGTAAGGGCACCGATTAGTAAAACATGTAAATAAAGTACAACTTATAACAAGTTGCTTAAGTAAACTTCGTCCACAAAAAAAGCGTGGCTCCGAGGGACAAACTATACTGCATTTCGGTTGCCCTTTAGCAAAGTGTTAAACGAATTATTGCTTTTGGCACGTTAGCGACGATCTGCTTCAAAGGTCGCTAGTCGACCCAAAGCAGATATTGATTAATTCGTTAGTGACCGGAAATATAGTGATGGAGATACATAAAACATACTGTTGGGCATAAATATACTATGGAGAATATGGTTGAACTTAAATAAGGAACTTCTTGAAGATCAATGGGCAAGTGAATATACCGAAGACTATAAAAGCTGTCTGAATGCAAGAGGAATGTATGACACTATGCAGTTTGTATTGAGATTAAGGCCTGATATCCATTACCTACTAGACCATGTGGAAGCGGGGATAGTAAGGTCTGGTGACTATGACTTTGAGACAATACAAGCTTTTTCTACCTATTTTCACGAGACAATTCATTGGTGGCAACATGTTGGTTCTATTTCCGGATTGATTCTGAGTTTAAGTTATCCATCTCAAGCACACATAAATCACCCTGAATTGAAAACGTATCTTGATACAACCGGGCCTATAAAACCCATAAAAAAGTACAATGAATTAAATGCTAAAGAGTTTAAACCTCAAGATGAGAAATTTAAAACAATCAATGTCATTTTAAATAATTTTTATGATATTGAGTTCTTTAAGTACAGGGTAATAGTTCCCGAAACTGCTAACGAGTTTTCAAAAGATCCGCTTTTTGAATCAATTGGTCACTCATTTTATATTGCGTACTCTTCATTTGTTAATTTATTGTCCTCTAGTTTTGATAGGGAACTTGAATTTTTTCCAAAAGCAAATGAATGGCAGAAGTGGTATAGAAAGTTAAGTGATCAAAAAATAGAAGGGTATTACTATGGTTCTAGTATCGAATTACCACCTGTTGGACTCAAAGATATCTATGAAGGTCAGGCAAGGTTTTTACAAATACAATATCTGTATTTTGCATCAGGAGGAAAACTAACTTGGAGTGACTTTGATGATTTAGGTATGCTGTCTGGTGTTTATTACAAAGCTTTTTCTACATTTTTAGACCTCACCGAGTCTCAACGGCCTGATTCACTTGACAGTCCCTTGGTTGCACTATTTCTTCTGGTTCTTGATTTGGCAATGAATCCTACAGATGGTTTCCCTTTCGATATATTACATTATGAGTCATTTGTAGAATCAGTGGATCCGGGAATAAGATTCTTGTTTCTATGCAGGGTGATTGCTTTAAAGTACCCTGAGTTTAAAAGTTTTATTAAGGATTACTCTTCATCTGAATATTTCGAAGTGTCAACAAGGTTATCTGAAGCTATTGGCTGTCGATCGCCGATAGAGGCTGCTAGATTGGTAGCTGAGTGGGCAAAAAGTAAACCAAGCTTAATCCAGCTTATGATAGAAGAAAAATCATTTAGCTTTGGAGATGTGAATCAGCCTATAAGACTGATGTTCTCTCGCTTTATCAGATATCAGCAAGATAAACTCGAAAATCCAGCGTACTTTTGTTGGCCAGGAGTTTACTCTGCAGGAGATAAATGTTCTGAAGAAAGTATGAAGCTATTTACTGAACATGAAGCACTTTTTAAAGACAAAGCTGATGGTGACATCTATCCAAGAGTATTTCTAGGAAAGAATGAAGCATCAGTTCAAAAGGCATTCAACACATTCTACTCTTGGGTCGCCACCTATGATCTCTGCCGACAATGGATAATCACTGATGGCGATTTCAGCTATGACTATTGGTGGCTTACTAGCAAATTTTCTATGGATGATCTCGAAACCTGGGCTTCGAATCATTTCGAGTCTGTCTTTGGTCTCAAGCCACAACAATTCAGGGTGGTAGATGATGCCTAACAAAACGCAAGCATGTGGAACAAGTTTTCGCTTCGTTTTAACTTGTCCTGTGTTGTAGGTGTTATGTGGTTTAATCAATGACCACTTATAGCGCGTAACAGTTAGTAGTATGAAGCTGGTTGGAGTATTAAATGGGCTGATGGTTAAGAGCTTGTTACCTACCACAGCAGTCAGTCGATATAGTTGTTATGATTCTTAACGATGTCATAAAAATATACTGTTAGCAATCTCGACCAAAAAATAACAATGGACGTATTAATGAGTAAATACCACAATGATCAACCTATACAGGGCGGAGTCAATGATCCTGATTTATTGAACAGGCTTGGTTTCGCAAATCATTTAGCGAATGTTCTGCTATTAAAGCACGGTGATGATTGTTTGACTGTGTCATTAGAGGGTGAATGGGGATATGGAAAGACCTCAGTTATAAACCTCGTGAAAGCGGCTCTAAATGAAAAAGAAGTTACCCCAATAATAATTGAATATAATCCTTGGTTGGCAGGAAAGCCTGAGTCTCTAATTCAAGACTTTTTACTTCAATTTTCATCACAACTTAACATTAGAGATAATTCTGAAGTAGCGTTAGAAGCGGCAAAAAAACTTATAGCATATTCAAGCCTTTTTAGTGCCGCAAAGCTGGTTCCAGGGGCAGAGCCATGGGCCTCAATTCTTGCAAAAACATTCTCAAGATTTGGTAGTGCAACTAAGAAGATTGCTGAGCTTAAAAAATTAGACCTTTTGGGTAAAAAAAAGGAGGTTGTTGCTGCGATTGAAAAAATTAAAACTCCGATTGTTGTTGTTATCGATGATATTGATAGACTGACTCCATCTGAAGCCTTTCAAGTATTGCGACTTGTTAAAGCTGTAGCTGATTTCTCAGGGACATCATTTCTTTTGGCTTTCGATTCTAACTATCTTGTTTCGGTGTTAAACAAGAATGATATAGTAAATGCTTCAGAATACATTAATAAAGTAATCCAGCTCAGAGTTCCCTTACCTATCATTTCAGAGCGAGAGATGAATGAACTAGCTAATATTGAGCTTGAAAATCTTAGTGACAAAAACCTTACAGATAAGTTTGAAAGTGATCAAGAAAGGTTAAGTTGGATTTATCATAATTACTTTAAGCATTTGATTAAAAACCCAAGGGAATTAAAAAGATTATTTAACCATTTGAGGTTTATTCTTGAGCAGGTTGAAGGTCAAGTGTGCTTTTCAGATCTTTTTTCTTTATCAATAATTTCTACTAAAGCGAATTCGGTATACGAACATATTAAGAAGACGCCTGAAGCTTACATTGGTAAAAGGTTATCAAGCGATGGCCTCATGATGGATAAACCAGATGAAGTAGTAAAGTCCTTCGTTGATGAACGAGTTAAAATGCTTGAAACATTTAGTGAAAGAGAACGCAAGCTAATTAATGGGCTGCTAGGTGATACCTTTCCATTGTTAGACTCTGGAGACTATTCTCTATATGGAGTGTCAAACAAGGATGCTGCTGGTAGAGTTTCAGCTCCTCAGCGGCTGCATATAGCCTTCCACTACAAAACTCCAACCGGATACCTCTCTGATCAAGAGATCCTCGATTTTATTGTTGGTAACGTTGGCAAGGAGGAATTCCTTGATAATGTTCTCAGAGAAGGCGCTGATGAGCGGTTCTTTGAAATGATGAAGAATTATTCAGTAGAATGTAAAGAGAACAGCCTTGAAGTACTGTCTAGTATTTATGATGCATTCCTTGGTTCTGAAAACCTTATATCTTCTCTAGAAAGCAACTATGGTTTTATGTCAAGAGATCCGTATCGCCAAATGCAGTGGCTTACGAATAAAATGATATCTGAAAGTGACCATCAATACGAGCTGATCAAGAGTTTGGTTGGTAGGGAGGAAAGTGCTCCCCTAGCTGCCGATGTTTTATATAAAGTCCGTGATCAAGCTCATGAACAAAACTATGATGAGCCATGGGTCTCTGAAGAACAGTTGATAGAATTAGAGGAGATTTTTCAAAAGGTAGCAATTAATGCTCTTTCTAAAAAAATATTTATTGATAACCACCTTGAATCACATATTTTCTATGAACTGCGGCGATCTTCAAAAGAGGAGCTTTCTGAGTATATGGCTGAAGTGTTGCAAGAGGATAATGGCGTAGTTAGAATTGCTGAAATAATAGGCAACACAGGTAATGACTCAACCAACGGACCTTATGTTAAAATTGATGAGAAAGCGTTTGCTGATGTCATTGAACTAGAAATTCTTAGGGAAAAGGCTAGTAATATTGATACGCAGCGTCAGCCACTCCATATTCAAGCTGTATTAAAAAGTATTCTTGATGGTAAGAAATACTACTTGAGAAATGGCGAGCAAGCTGAAAGATCGTAACTGTCATTGATAACACAACGCTACAACGAATGATTACTTTTGGTTGTGGATTGTCATACTATATGTGGAACATACGTTTTAAAAGTGTCGGATTAGGCTGTAATTCAAGTAAAGGCTATCAGTAATATTGATGAAAATAAAAAATATATTTGTTGCCCAACTTGCTCCTGATGTGACCCCTGTGTGACCCCAGACTTATAGGCAATAAAAAAGCCCTAGAGGTTTTATCCACTAAGGCTTTAATAGTTCTACATATTCATTGGAGCCGGAGATAAGACTTGAACTTACGACCCTCTGATTACAAATCAGATGCTCTACCAACTGAGCTACACCGGCAATGAAGTCGAGAATTATACGTTTGCTTTCTAAGCTTGGCAAGCATGAATTTGTCTTTTTAATGATTATTTTATTTCTTTACTGATGTTTTAATGCGTTATCTTCTCTAGCCCATTGTTTTTATGGGGATAAATGGTAAAGCTAGGCTGTTTGGGGCCGATGAATATATATAGGGGATAAGGATGTGATGATATAGACTGTATCGGAAGGTATATTAATTGGAGAGTGTAGATGGCTGAGAATGATGCTGATGAGAGTCGTGATGATGAAGTGGGCGAAGGTGAAGACTCAGGAGAGGAGAAAAAAGGTTTATCAAAACCTTTAATAATAAAAATTGCTGCTGGAGTGACCATTTTATTATTAGTTGCTGGTGGGGCATATTTCTTTTTGATGTCTGATGATGAAGAGGTGGATGCTGAAGTTGTAGAGGAAGTGATCGATGAAGTGGTCGATGAAGTGGTCGATGAGGCTACTGAGGAGGTGCTTGAAGGGGCCCAGACTGAACAGGTAGATGAGCTTGATGCTGGACAGGTAGAAGCGCCTGTTGATGACCTGACAGAAGAGCTTGATGCTGATGTGATAGATGGAGCTGTTGATGATGTTATTGAAGAGGCTGTCGCTGACATTAAAGATGAATTGGCTGGAGGTATGGATGCCGTTGATTCAGATAATGCATTAGCTTCTGACGATATGATGATGGATGATGCCAGCGCTCAAAATGATGAAATGGCTGCTGAGCTAGAAAAAATGAAAGCAGAGGCGCAGGCACTACAGGCAGAAAATGATCGTCTTAAAAAGTTAGCGGATAAGTTGAAGGCAAGGCAAGCTAGGGAGAATTATTCTTTTGATTATCAGCAAGACTACCCTGAGGCGGCAGGAGTGAAGCGTGACCCACCCTTAGCGCCAAAATGGGGGGAGTTCGATAGTCTTCACAAGAAATAAGCGTTAGGGCTGGCTTAGCTTACGATTCAGGGGCTATGACTTAGGTTCACCTTAGATTAGGTCTCGACTCTAGGACTGGCCCAGCAATTTTAGTAACGTCATCAGCATAGTAAGCTGCCTAGTGTTCCGCTGCGGGTTTCGTTTTATCTGCTTCTGTGCGGGCAATTTTTAATAGGGTATCTAAGTCGTGGCCTTGGTCTGGGTATTCGGCCTTGCCGATGCTGGCAGTAATGACAAGGTTGATGTCGTTAATGCTAATGGTTTCGCTAATCACCGCTTGGAGTTTATTGATTAGTGTTTGGCTGGCAGTGTCACTATCAATATTGGTCATGAGGACGACAAATTCGTCTCCACCTACACGTGCAGCAATATCTGTTTCACGGACGGTTTGTTTGATGCGGTCGGCAATGGTTTGCAGCACTTCGTCACCATAGGTATGCCCATAGCTCTCATTTATGGATTTGAATTGATTAAGGTCAAAGAAAAGTACTGCTAACTGATTACGGTTACGTTTAGCTAAGGCGATAGATGAGTCAAAGTCACGCTGTAGCTTTATTTTATTGACCAAGCCAGTGAGCACATCGTGTTCTGCAAGGTGGGTGAGTTTTAGCGTATGTTCACGGTCTTGGGTGATATCGGTAAACATGGCAATATAGTTTTGAACTTCGCCCATTGCTGTTCGTAGTACTTTTATCGTTAAGTTTTGGAGATAGAGTTCACCATTTTTACGGCGGTTATATATCTCACCTTGCCAATGGTCTTTTGATTTCAGTGCATCCCAGAGTTGGCGATAAAATGTTTTACCGTGATGACCAGACCTAAAGATGCTGGGGTTTTTGCCTAATAAATCTTCAGTGGAATAACCGGTGACTTGGCTAAAGGTTGAGTTAATTCTAATGATATTGTTTTCTTCATCGGTGATCATGATCGCTTGAAGTGATAATTCACATACATGGTTACCCAGCGTTCGGTGCATCTCTTTTTCTTGTCGTTCTGTTATATCAATGGCGGAGGCAACATAGCAGCGTCTATCGGCATTATTAACGGGCTGAATGGTGATATCAACAGGATAAACGCTGCCATCCATTCTTTGGTGAATAGTCTCAAATTTAAGCACAGAGACGTCATTATTAATGAGTGGCTTTAATAGCTCATTAAACTGCTCTGGCGAGAAGAGGGGTTTAATATCTAATGGCGTGAGGTGGAGGACTTCATCAAGCGATATGCCCAGATTATTCAGTGCTGATTGATTAACAAATTCAAAGTTTAGCGTGCCTTCGCAGAAAATATAGATCTCTGTTTTATTATTATTTATCGCTTGGTAGAGGGTGTTTTTTTCATTAACAGAGTAGGTCATTAATAAGCTGGTAATTGAAAGAGCCACAAAATAAAGCCACAGTAATTCTATATTAGGCTCTAAAGAAAGCGGGTGGATAAACATGCCTTGATTCTGGAACAGTCCCCAGAGTGCGATAGTAAAATAGATAAAAATAATGAGTGAGGTGATGACTTGGCTAAAGCGAAGTGCAGACCACACTAAGGCGATAATTAAAAAGTAGCCGACAGGAAGATTATTTAGCCATGATATCTGCCAATCAGTGAGGGCAAGGCAGGCTGAAAAAAGGGTGACAGCAAGTAAGGCGCTACTTTCAACATAATGAGTTCGGATCAGCTTTAAAAAATTATTAAGGTTAAAAAGTAAGAGAAAAGGGCTGAGTAAGAGTAGGCCCAGTGTATCTGCCATCCACCAATGAATAGAGGACGATAGAAAGTCTTGGGTTTGGATAGCCCCAGCTAAGAGTAAAGACGATGCCGCTAATAAGGCATTCACGACTGCACTCAGCCCACTTCCTATAATAAGTGAAAGAAAGTTACTGGCATTATAAATAGTGCTTGAGAAGGAGAGTTGCTTGAGCAGGTAAATAGCAATTAAGGGCTCAAGCGTATTCCCTAGCGCGGAACCGATGACGATAATAAAAGGATTACCGGCATACAGTGCTGAGAGCATTGCCCCAAAGAAAACACCTACAGCATAGCGTGAGCCAAATTTAATTAATACTGCGAGAGCAAAGCCTGATGAAGGCCAGAATAAAATGGTGTTATCTTGCGTGACGGCAAAATTAAGAGCCAGAACGGCAATAAGAAAATAGAGTGCGGCCGTACAACATTGATAAAAAATATCGCTGGGAGAAGAGTTTAGTTTAAGCATATCGTGAAAATAATTATAAATCTTATAAGCTGCATGGAAATGCATTATTACAAGAATAGACTTATATTGGAAAGGGTATAGAGAAAGAATATATTTTGCAGGGATAGTAATGGCTATTTTGAAGGCCATTCACCTTGTGGAATTAAACGAGACAAAGAGAATTAATACTAGACTCTTAGAAACAGAAAAGCCCTAGAAAAATAAATCTTCTAGGGCTTTGAATCTGTTGGCTCCTCGACCTGGACTCGAACCAGGGACCTGCGGATTAACAGTCCGATGCTCTACCAACTGAGCTATCGAGGAACAGAAAGATGGCTATTATAGAGCTTTATTTGTCGGGGTCAAGCACTATCTTAAATTTTGTTTTAGCCGATGAAATCTGCAATGCGATCCAAGGCATTATTTAGGTTTTCTTCGCTGGTTGCGATAGATAAGCGAATGTGATTTTTAAGTCCAAATGCTGTGCCGGGAACGACAGCCACACCTTTATCAACAAGCAACGCTTCAGCAAAATCTAAATCATCAGTAAATTCAGGCATTTGTTCCAATACTTTACTGATATTAGGAAACACATAGAACGTACCATCACTGTGAAGTGAATCAATGCCTTCAATGGCATTGAGTTTGTCTACCACCATATCGTGACGTTTTTTGAATTCAGTTAACATCTCTTGAATACACTGTTGATCGCCGTTAAGCGCTTCCACGGTGGCTGCTTGAGAGATAGATGCGGGATTTGATGTGCTTTGTGATTGAATCTTTTTCATTGCGGCAATCAAGCCGACAGGGCCTGCAGCGTAACCAATACGCCAGCCAGTCATTGAGTAGGCTTTTGATACACCACTTAATACGATTGTACGATCCATTAAGTCAGGACAAGCCATCACAATATTATGGAAGGATTCTTCAGTCCATAATATATGTTCATACATATCATCTGTCGCAATCAACACGTGAGGGTGTTGGCGAAGCACTTCTCCTAATGCGGCTAATTCAGCCTTGCTATAGGCCATACCAGAAGGGTTAGAAGGACTATTGATGACAAATAAACGTGTTTTAGGGGTGATGGCTGCTTCGAGTTGCTCAGGAGTAATTTTGAAACGTTGCTCTTGACCTGCTGCGATAATAACTGGTGTGCCATTAGCTAACAGCACCATATCAGGGTATGACACCCAATAAGGAGCAGGAATAATGACTTCATCACCCTCATCTAAAATAGCTTGAGTTAAGTTAAAGAAGCTTTGTTTTCCACCTACAGAGACGAGGATTTGATTGGCTTGATACTCTAATCCATTATCACGAGAGAATTTTGCAATCACTGCTTGTTTTAATTCGGCAGTGCCATCAACCGCTGTATATTTTGTTGCGCCGTTGTTAATAGCGGTAATCGCTGCTTGTTTTATGTGTTCAGGTGTATCGAAATCAGGTTCGCCAGCTCCTAAACCAATAATATCTTTACCCTCAGCTTTGAGTGCTGCTGCACGGGCGGTAATGGCTAAAGTAGGAGAAGGTTTGATGCTTTGAACGCGTTGAGACAGTTTGATATCCAAAATCTTTCCTTATATAAACAAATTGATCAGATGTCGGTTAATATACGCCAAACAAGGACAATGCAGAAGATGTATGAGTAAACAATTTGAATTGATAAGTGATTTTGAGCCCGCAGGAGACCAGCCTACTGCAATTAAGGCTTTGTCAGAGGGCTTAGAAAATGGTGAAATGTGGCAAACCTTACTGGGTGTAACAGGGTCAGGGAAGACATTTACCGTTGCTAATGTTGCGCAGAAGTTGCAACGGCCTATGATGGTTTTGGCACCGAATAAAACCTTAGCAGCGCAGCTATATAGTGAGATGAAAGAGTTTTTCCCCAATAATGCAGTGGAATACTTTGTCTCTTATTATGATTATTATCAGCCTGAAGCCTATGTGCCATCATCCGATACATTTATTGATAAAGATGCCTCGGTGAATGAGCAGATAGAGCAGATGCGCTTATCTGCTACTAAGGCAATGTTAGAGCGACGTGATGCCATTATTGTTTCCAGTGTCTCGTGTATATATGGTTTGGGTGATAAAGATTCTTATTTAGAAATGGTCTTACACATTGCTGTAGGTATCGTTATTAATCAGCGAGATATTTTAAAGCGGCTGACAGAATTACAATATAAGCGTAATGATGTTGAGTTGCACCGAGGTACTTACCGCGTTCGCGGCGATGTGATTGATATTTTTCCTGCTGAGTCTGAGCGTGATGCAGTACGGGTTGAACTATTTGATGATGAAGTCGAACAAATAAGTTATTTCGACCCACTGACAGGCGAAATATTACAGCGTGTGAGTCGTTTGACTATTTATCCTAAGACACACTATGTCACACCACGAGATCAATTATTATCCGCGGTGGACTTAATTAAAGATGAATTAAGTCTCAGGTTGAAATCTTTAAATGATGACAATAAATTGGTGGAAGCCCAGCGTTTAGAGCAACGTACTCGTTTTGATATCGAAATGATTATGGAGTTAGGCTACTGTAATGGGATTGAAAACTATTCGCGTCACTTATCCGGTCGAGGTGAAGGGGAGGCTCCGCCAACCTTGTTTGACTACTTGCCTGATGATGCGATATTGGTCTTAGATGAAAGTCATGTAATGGTGCCTCAAATAGGGGCCATGTATAAAGGTGACCGTTCACGAAAAGAAACCTTAGTAAATTATGGTTTTCGTCTGCCCTCAGCGTTAGATAATAGACCGCTAAAATTTGATGAATGGGAAAAACTGGCTCCACAAACTATATTTGTATCAGCAACACCGGCTCAATATGAAGAAGATCATGCTGGGCAGGTTGTAGAACAAGTGGTTAGGCCAACGGGTTTGATTGATCCTGAAATTGAGATTCGTCCCGTTGCCACACAGGTGGATGATCTCTTGTCTGAGATTAACAAACGTAGTGTTATTAATGAACGAGTATTAGTAACGACATTAACCAAACGGATGTCTGAAGATTTAACGGATTATTTGACTGAACATGGTGTGAAAGTGCGTTATCTACATTCTGATATCGACACTGTCGAACGTATGGAAATTTTACGAGATCTGCGTTTGGGTATATTTGATGTGTTAATAGGGATTAACTTATTACGAGAAGGCTTAGATATTCCAGAAGTATCTTTAGTTGCCATTTTAGATGCCGATAAAGAAGGTTTTTTACGATCAGAGCGATCATTAATTCAAACCATAGGTCGTGCAGCTAGGAACTTAAATGGACGAGCTATTCTATATGGAGATCGGATTACCGGCTCGATGAAGCGTGCCATGGATGAAACTGAAAGACGGCGAGAAAAACAGCTGGCACATAATAAGGAACATGGCATTACACCAAAAGGTGTTATTAAAGCGATCCGCAATAGTCTGGATGATAAACAAGATGAAGCGAGAAGTGATCGACAATCGATGCTAAAAGTAGCAGAAGAAAAAGCTAAATATGCTGCATTAACACCTAAACAGTTAGCGAAAAGGTTAACGCAAATGGAGAATGCGATGTATCGACATGCTCAAGATCTTGAATTTGAAGAGGCGGCTAAAATACGTAATGAAATGGAACATATTCGAGCGATAGCTCTAGGACCTGAAGCGGGATAATAGGATATGGATACTGGACCTAAACCACCTCAAATGAATCAATGGACCATTGCCATTATTTGGATTGTTTTATTGTTGATCACGACGTATATCTTTAATGGTGTGGTTGATAAGATTAATAATCCCAATCAACAGGTCACTGTTTCAGTGAATGCCAATGGCGAGAAAGAAATAGTATTGCAACGAAACCGATATGGGCATTATGTTGTTAATGGCAAGATTAATGGTCAGCAAGTGGAGTTTCTTTTAGACACAGGAGCCACCTTGGTATCGGTGCCTGAGCATATAGCCAATCAGTTGCACTTACAGAAAGGGCGAGGGTTTCAATCTGAAACGGCAAATGGTTTAAGCCAATCCTATGCAACACGATTAGAATCAGTATCAATAGGTGATATTGTCATTACTAATGTAGAAGGTAGTATTAGTAGCGGAATGGAGTTTGATGAGATTCTTTTGGGCATGTCATTTTTGAAACATCTGAATATGAGTCAACGTGGAAAAACATTAATTATCAGTGTTCCTAACTAGTTCACCCGCCGATGAGGGTGGAAACGCTATTCACGCTAAAAATTAATGATGATTAAGGCTTGCGTTAAAACGATAGGGCTGTATAATTCCTCGGCTTAAACGGCAGGCGCGTAGCTCAGTTGGTTAGAGCACTACCTTGACATGGTAGGGGTCGGTGGTTCGAATCCACTCGTGCCTACCAGCCGAATATAAGAAAGCACCTTTATGGTGCTTTTTTTGGTTTTTACGGCCCTTTGTATCGGCCACAACCGAGTATTTAAACATGATTACTGTAACGCTTCCTGATGGCAGTCAACGCCAATTCGATCACTCTGTTTCTATTTTTGATGTCGCTAATGATATCGGTGCTGGTTTAGCGCGTGCAGCGCTAGCGGGTAAGGTTAATGGTGTATTGGTTGATACCTCTCATATCATTGACAGCGATTCAGATGTGGCCATTATTACCGCCAAAGATGATGAAGGTTTAGATATTATTCGCCATTCAACATCGCATTTAATGGCGCAGGCAGTTAAGCAATTATTTCCAGATGCCCAAGTAACCATTGGCCCTGTTATTGATGATGGTTTTTATTACGATTTTTCATATTCAGAAAGTCTGACAGAAGATGACTTGAAGAAAATTGAAAAACGAATGGAAGAGTTGGTTAAACAAGACCTACCTATTGTTCGTGAAGAGATCTCTCGTGAAGCCGGCATTGATAAATTTCGCTCAATGGGTGAAGAGTATAAAGCTGAGATTTTAGAAGCGATACCGAAAGGTGAAACACTCTCTTTATATGGACAAGGTGATTTCATTGATTTATGTCGTGGTCCTCATGTACCCAGTACCGGTAAATTAAAAGCCTTTAGATTAATGAAGCTTGCGGGTGCCTATTGGCGCGGTAACTCTGACAATGAGATGTTACAGCGTATTTACGGCACAGCATGGGCTGATAAAAAAGCACTAAAACAATACCTTTTCCGTTTAGAAGAAGCCGAAAAGCGTGATCACCGTAAAATTGCTAAAAACCTGAATTTGTTTCATCTGCAAGAAGAAGCATCAGGCATGGTTTTTTGGCATGACAATGGATGGCGCATCTATCAAGAAGTAGAGAACTATATTCGTAATGTCTTGAAAAAGAATGATTACCAAGAAGTGCGAACACCTCAGGTGGTAGATCGCTCTTTATGGGAAAAATCAGGTCACTGGGATAAGTTTGGTGACATGATTTATACAACGCATTCAGATAATCGTGACTTTGCGATTAAACCAATGAACTGTCCGTGTCATATTCAAATCTTTAATCAAGGTTTGAAGAGTTACCGTGATTTACCGCTACGCATGGCAGAGTTTGGCTCATGTCACCGTCATGAACCATCAGGTACATTACATGGCTTAATGCGCCTACGTAGTTTTACTCAAGATGATGCTCATATTTTCTGTACTGAAGATCAAATCCAGTCAGAAGTCTCCATCTTTATGGACTTATTAAAAGAGGTCTATGCTGACTTCGGTTTCAATGAAATCATTGTTAAGTTATCTACTCGTCCTGAAAACCGTGTAGGCAGTGACGATGTATGGGATAAAGCTGAACATGCTTTAGAACGTGCTTTAAATGACAAAGGTATGGATTGGGATCTGCAACCAGGTGAAGGTGCATTTTATGGCCCTAAGATTGAATTTTCATTAAAAGATTGTCTTGGACGGGTATGGCAATGTGGCACAATTCAGGTAGATTTTTCTATGCCTGGTCGTTTAGATGCCGCATATGTAGCAGATGATGGTAGTAAACAAGTACCTGTTATGTTGCATAGAGCTATATTAGGATCGCTTGAGCGTTTTATTGGTATTTTGATCGAAGAATATGCCGGATCATTCCCTACATGGCTGGCTCCACGCCAAGTTGTCGTTATGGGAATTAGCCAAAATCAATCTGAATATGTCAGTAAAATTGCAAAAGAATTACAAAATAAAGGGTTTAGAGCCGATATAGACTTGAGAAATGAGAAGATAGGCTTTAAAATACGCGAGCACACATTGCGCCGGGTTCCATATTTAGTTGTTGTTGGAGATCGTGAAGCGCAGAATAACGCCGTGGCAGTACGTACTCGTAAAGGTGAAGACTTAGGTGTAATGACACTTAATGAATTCGTTGACACTTTGCAGGAAGACGTCGCTAGCCGCGGTCGTATTATTTTAGAGGATTAGAAAAATCGCTACTGATGATAAAAAGCTAAATGGTGAAATTAGCGCTAGAGAAGTTCGTTTAACTGGCGCTGATGGAGAGCAACTGGGAATTGTTTCACTGGCGAAAGCTATGGCTTTATCCGAAGAAGCGCAACTAGATTTGGTGGAGATCTCTGCGCAAGCAAAACCACCAGTTTGTCGAATCATGGATTACGGCAAGTATGTGTTTGAAGCTAATAAGCAAAAGCAAATTGCTAAGAAAAAGCAAAAACAGATACAAGTAAAAGAGATCAAGTTTAGACCAGGGACAGAAGAAGGGGATTACCAGGTAAAACTACGCAACCTGACACGTTTCCTTGAAGAGGGTAATAAAACTAAAGTTAGTCTTCGCTTTCGCGGACGAGAAATGGCTCACCAAGACTTGGGATTGAAACTACTTGAAAGAGTAGCGGAAGATCTTAAAGAATTGTCTGTCATCGAGCAACGTCCAAAGAAAGAAGGACGTCAAATGATTATGGTTTTAGCACCTAGTAAAAAATAATTTAATTAATTTACGAATGCGGAGTTCGAAATAATGCCAAAGTTAAAAACACACAGAGGTGCTGCAAAGCGCTTCAAAAAAACCGGTAGCGGTAAATTTAAGCGCTCACAAGCGTTTACAAGCCACATCCTTACTAAGAAAAGCACTAAGCGGAAACGCCAATTGCGTTCTACGATGATCGTCTGTAAGTCTGATCATATGTCTGTTCGTAAAATGTTGCCTAATCACTAATTAAGGAGTTATCTCATGCCAAGAGTAAAACGTGGTGTAGTCGCTCATGCGCGACACAAGAAAGTTATCAAACAGGCCAAAGGTTATTCAGGCCGTCGTAAAAACGTATATCGTGTTGCTGTACAAGCAGTAACAAAAGCGGGTCAATATGCTTACCGTGATCGTCGTCAGAAAAAACGTACATTCCGTACTTTATGGATTGCTCGTATTAATGCTGGTGCACGTGAATGTGGACTGTCATACAGCCGTTTAATTGATGGCTTGAAAAAAGCATCAATCGAAATCGATCGTAAATTACTTGCTGATCTTGCTATGAATGATTCAGCAGCATTTGCGGTTATTGCTGATCAAGCTAAGGCTGCATTAGCTGACTAAATGACTTTACTCTCCTAATAGAGAGAGTAAAGAACATGATGTTGATTAAAGAAGGGGCCGTGTATACGGCCCTTTTTTTATTTCTCAAATAATTTATAAGTCTAGGTTAAAAGTCTAGATTTAGATTAATTAGGTGGTTAAGAATATGGCTGAACTGGAATCACAGTTACAGGTATTGAACGATATTGTTGATGTTGCAAAAGAGGCGATTGCCAATTCGCAACAAAAGACAGAGTTAGAAGCTGTTCGCATCGAGTATTTAGGTAAAAAAGGTAAAATTACTGCTTATCTAAAACAGTTGGGTGATGTGAGTGTTGAGCAACGACCTGTTATCGGTAAATCCGTTAATCTTGCTAAGCAAGAAGTGGTGGCTTTGATTGAAACGCGTTCAGTATTATTAGCTGAGCAAGCAATGAATGCGGTACTTAAAGCTGAAACTGTTGATGTTTCATTACCGGGACGTGGCGAACAAACAGGTGGTTTACACCCTGTTACTCGTACTCTACAACGTATTGAACAATACTTTCAGTCTATTGGTTTTCAAGTGGCTGAAGGCCCAGAAATTGAAGATAGCACCCATAATTTTACCGCTTTAAATATTCCAGAACATCATCCTGCTCGAGCCATGCATGATACGTTTTATTTTAATGCTGAAACATTATTGCGTACGCATACATCGCCGGTTCAAGTTCGAGTAATGGAAAAAGAACAACCACCTTTACGCGTGATTGCTCCCGGTCGAGTGTACCGTTGTGATTCAGATATTACTCATACACCTATGTTCCATCAGGTTGAAGGGTTAATGGTTGATGAAAATGTCAGCTTTACTGATTTAAAAGGTATTTTGGCTGATTTCTTACGTGCCTTTTTTGAAAAAGACCTCAATGTACGTTTTAGACCTTCTTATTTCCCTTTCACCGAGCCTTCAGCAGAAGCAGATATTGAATGTGTGATGTGTGATGGTAAAGGTTGCCGTGTGTGTAGTAATACCGGTTGGTTAGAAGTATTAGGCTGTGGCATGGTTCATCCAAAAGTATTTGAACATGTAGATATTGATAGCGAAAAGTATCTTGGTCTTGCATTTGGTATGGGTGTGGAACGCCTTGCAATGCTTCGTTACGGTGTGAATGATTTACGTCTTTTCTTTGAAAATGACCTTAAGTTCTTACGTCAGTTTAATTAGGAAATAACACACGATGAAATTTAGTGAAAAATGGTTACGTGAGTGGGTTAATCCTGATGTTGATTCAGCAACACTTGCAGAAATGCTCACCCAAGCTGGTTTAGAGGTCGATGCAATTGACGCTGTCGCCGGTGATTTTTCCGGTGTACTTGTTGGACAAGTCGTATCGGTTGAGCCGCATCCTGATGCAGATAAATTACGCTGCTGTAAAGTAGATGTAGCTGCAGATGAGTTGTTATCAATTGTCTGTGGTGCTGCTAATGTTCGCCCAGATTTGAAAATTCCCGTTGCCGTGGTAGGTTCAGTATTACCCGGTAACTTTAAGATTAAAAAAGCCAAACTACGTGGTATCGAATCGTTTGGTATGTTGTGTGGCGCCAGTGAAATTGGTTTAATCGACAATGTTAACGGCTTAATGGAATTAGCTGATGATGCACCTGTAGGAACAGATCTTCGAGTCTATTTAGATCTTGACGATGTATCAATTGATGTTGATTTAACACCGAACCGAAGTGATTGTTTAGGCATTGCTGGTATTGCACGTGAAGTAGGTGTCTTAACAGGTTGTGACCTTACTTCGTGGCCAAAAGAAGAGAGTGCTGAACTCTCTAGTCGCACTGTCACGGTGACGGTTGATGCGCCTGCTGATTGTCCACGTTATATTGGTCGAGTGATTGAAAATGTAAACGTCAATGCTACAACACCTTTATGGATGCAAGAGAAGTTACGTCGAAGTGGTGTACGTAGTTTAGGCCCTGTTGTTGATGTCACTAATTATGTGATGTTAGAACTTGGTCAACCGATGCATGCTTTTGATTTAGATTCACTTTCAGGTGGTATTACGGTACGACCAGGAAAACAAGATGAAAAACTGACCTTATTAGATGGTCAAGAAGTCACCATTGCTGATAATACGCTGGTTATTGCTGATGACTCATCGGCTCTTGCTTTAGCCGGTATTATGGGTGGGGAAGCCTCTAGTGTAGTTGACGACACAAAACATTTGTTTTTAGAAGCTGCTCATTTCAACCCATTGGTGATTGCTGGTCGTGCTCGAGCTTATGGTTTACATACTGATTCTTCACACCGTTTTGAACGTGGTGTTGATCCTGAGTTACCTCGCCAAGCAATTGAGCGTGCAACAGCTTTATTATTAACCATTGTTGGTGGTGAAGCGGGGCCTATAACTGAGCAAGTATCTGAGGTTAATTGTCCTCAAGAGCAAGTTATTAACTTAAGAGCTAACCGCATTAAACGTGTATTAGGTATTGCGATTGAGGCTGATCAAGTGGAAGAACAATTAACTCGTTTAGGGTTAACTGTTGTTGCAAATGACGATGCTAGCTGGCAAGTGACTATCCCTACTTTCCGTTTTGATTTGGCTATTGAAGTCGATCTTATTGAGGAATTAGGTCGATTATATGGTTATGATAAATTGCCTGAAACGCGTCCGCAGGGCACAGTATTAACGGCTAATATTTCTGAACATACTTTGGCAACACACCGTTTACAATCATTATTAGTTGACCGTGGTTATCAAGAAGCAATCACGTATAGTTTTGTTGATCCAGAAGTTCAAAATTATTTAGCCGTTGATGGTGAGCAAGCAATTGCCTTAGCTAATCCTATTTCAGCTGATTTATCAGTCATGCGTACATCATTATGGCCGGGATTGATTCAAGCTTTAGTCTATAACTTAAATAGACAGCATGATCGTATTCGTTTATTTGAAGTCGGTCGTAGTTTCCGTGGCACACAAGATAATGTAGAACAACATCGTCAGATTGCTGGTGTGTTATGTGGTAGTCGCTATGCAGAACAATGGTCTGAGAAACAACGCGCTGTAGATTTTTTTGATGCCAAAGCAGATGTGGAAGCATTATTAGATTTAGGCGGTCAGGCGAATATTCGCTTTGTTGCAGAAGAACATCCGGCATTACACCCAGGTCAAACTGCACGTGTGTATAAAGATGATATTGCGATTGGTTGGTTAGGTGCATTACACCCTAGATTGAACAAATCATTGGAGCTGAATGTTAGGGTTTATGTGTTTGAGTTAGCACTGACACCTGTATTGACTGCACAAGTCCCATCCTTTGAACCGTTATCACGATTCCCTGCTAATCGCCGAGATCTTGCCTTAGTTGTCGATAGTCAAACAACTGCGGGAGAAATTGATCATTGCTTACAAGGGGTTAAATCTGATATTCTTAAGTCAATTCAAGTATTTGACGTATATAGTGGAGACGGTGTCGAGGTTGGTAAGAAGAGTATTGCCATTGCATTTAACCTTCAACATGCTGATAGAACATTAGTAGATGAAGAAGTGGATGCCTTGATGTTGACGATAACACAGCAACTAGAACAAGAAATAGGTGCGCTGGTTCGATCTTAAGATTGAATGCAAGACGTCGAATAATAAAAGATTTTAAAGAGGGTAAGCATGGCATTAACAAAAGCCGACATGACCGAACAATTGTACGATGAGTTAGGTTTTAACAAGCGTGAAGCTAAAGAATTAGTTGAAATGTTTTTTGAAGAGATCCGTGGCGCTTTAGAAGGTGGTTCTCATGTTAAGTTATCTGGTTTTGGTAACTTTGAACTACGCGATAAAAGTGAACGACCTGGAAGAAACCCAAAAACAGGTGAAGAGATCCCAATTAGTGCCCGCCGTGTGGTGACATTTCGCCCAGGCCAAAAACTAAAATCGAGGGTAGATGGATATGTTGGAAGCGAGTAATAATAACGAGTTACCGGTTATCCCGGCTAAACGCTATTTCACTATTGGTGAAGTGAGTGAGTTATGCGCGGTAAAACCTCATGTTCTACGCTATTGGGAACAAGAGTTTCCACAACTAGAACCTGTAAAACGCCGTGGTAACAGACGTTATTATCAACGCCATGATGTGGTGTTAATTCGTGAAATTCGTGGTTTATTGTATGAGCAAGGCTTTACTATCGGTGGTGCTCGTCAACGCTTAGAAAGTGAAAGCAAACCTGAAAGTACAGAAACAAATAAAAAGCAGCTTATACATGGTTTTATTGCTGAATTAGAAGAGATTCATGCTCTATTAGCTTAAAGCTAAGACAAGAGTTAGATATTAAAAAAGCCGTAGTTATTAATTAACTACGGCTTTTTTTGTTTAGAGTACTTTAAATCAGTGATTGCAAATAATTTACTTAGCTAGTCAATGTTGCGCGTAAGACTTAAGCTGCAAGAAAAAACAGACTGTTTTTCTTGAATGATAAAAGATCATCACTCTGTCCTATTTGTGAATTCAGTATAGTCTTGATGAAGGTGTAGTGATCTCAATGCATCGCAGTGTTAGCAATAGTGGTTAGGAGCTGTCAGTGAGTTTAAGTGCCGCTTATCAATAGTGATGAGGCACGATTTGACGTGGTTTATATTGGGACTCAAATATGAGATTGTTCACTGATAGTTGAATAGCAGAAGATAGCACTCTAGATAGTTTGATGGAATTCATGCTGCCATGTAGTGCTAAATGAGTATCAAAAGTGATAAGCCAATTAAGGTCTAATATCACGATATAAGTGAAATAATTCGGGGGGGATTAATTGAGTTTGATATGATCTCCTCATGCAAAGAACTGATTTCCAATTTGAATGTCCAGAAGAGCTGATCGCTCAATTTCCACCTAGTGAAAGAAACGGTAGTCGACTGTTGTCTCTTAATGGAGAAACGGGGAATGTTGATGACTTACAGTTTATCGATTTACCGTCATTATTACAGCCTGATGACCTTATTATTTTTAATAATACGAAGGTGATTCCTGCTCGACTATTAGGTCAAAAAGAAACAGGTGGTAAAGTTGAGGTCTTAGTTGAACGAGTCCTCGATAACCATAGAGTATTAGCTCATATTCGTAGTAGTAAGTCGCCGGGAGTTGGCAGACGACTATTACTAGAGAATACGCTTGATGTGGAAGTATTAGGTCGACAAGGGGCCTTATTTGAAGTGTATTTTCATGTCGATACTGATGTCATTGATGTATTAGAAGAGTTTGGACGCTTACCCTTACCGCCTTATATTGATCGTGATGTTGATAAAGAGGATTTGGAACGATATCAAACCGTCTATGCTCAGAATATTGGAGCAGTAGCAGCACCGACCGCAGGCTTACACTTTGATGAGATCATGTTGAAGCGTATTCAGGAGTTAGGTATTGATACCGCAGAAGTCACTCTCCATGTTGGTGCGGGTACATTTCAGCCGGTAAAAGTAGATGATATTAAAACTCATCATATGCACTCTGAACGGATTGAGGTAGATGAGGTAGTGTGCAAGAAAGTGCACGCTGCACGAGAACGTGGTGGGCGAGTTATTGCTGTAGGAACGACCAGTGTACGTGCACTAGAAAGTGCTTCCCAATCAGGAAGTATAGAACCCTTTAGTGGTGAAACAGAGATATTCATTTATCCAGGTTATCAATTCAAAAGTGTGGATGCGATGATCACTAACTTTCATTTATCTGAATCAACGTTACTTATGTTGGTATCGGCTTTTTCAGGTAGAGAACATATTATGGCTGGCTATCGCCACGCAGTTGAAGAAAAGTATCGTTTTTTTAGTTATGGCGATGCAATGTTTCTGACGAGAAAAAAATTATGAAAACCTTAGACAATATTCGTTTTATATTAGTGGGCACAACACATCCAGGTAATATTGGTGCCGCCGCACGTGCTATGAAAACAATGGGCTTATCAAATCTACATCTTATTAGTCCTAAGATCTATCCTAGTGCTGAAGCAACTGCTCGGGCATCTGGTGCTGATGATGTATTAGCGAAGGCGGTCGTGCATGAAAGTTTAGATGAGGCTTTAGTAGGCTGCCAACAAGTTTATGGTATGAGTGCTCGTTTACGTCATTTACCTGTGCCTGTGGTAAATCCTCGTGAGGCAGTATTGAATATTCAGCAGGCACACGATGATAGTCAGATTGCTATTGTCTTTGGTCGTGAGCATTCAGGCCTAACGAATGAGGAGTTAGATCGTTGCCAGCATTTAATTAATATCCCTGCGAATCCTGATTATAGCTCGCTAAACCTAGCAGCGGCTGTCCAAGTGTTAGCGTATGAATTAAAAATGACGTTTGATCCGACTATTGAAGTGGGCCGAGTAGGCGAAGAGCGCGAAGCTATTAATGCCGATGATCTTGAACATTTGTATCAACATTTTGAACAATCATTAACTACGATTGGTTTTTTAGATCCAGAAAAGCCTAAGAACTTAATGAGACGTTTACGTCGATTATTTAATCGTGCAGACTTAGATCGAAATGAGTTACAAATATTGCATGGAATCTTACGTGCAGCTGAAAAGAGTAAAGGAGAGTAAAAATGGCAGAAAAAGTCACCTTATGGCAACACATTAAGGAAGATGTCTACTGTGTTTTTGATCGTGATCCTGCTGCTCGGAATGTATTTGAGATTATCACTACCTACCCAGGTGTTCAAGCCATTCAATGGCATCGCTTAAGTCATTGGTTCTGGAATAAGAAACTGAAATGGTTTGCTCGTTTTCTATCGACGATTAGTCGTTGGTTAACAGGTATTGAGATTCATCCAGCGGTGCGAATTGGACGACGATTCTTTATTGACCATGGAATGGGCGTTGTGATTGGCGAAACGGCAGAGATCGGTGATGACTGCACCTTATATCATGGTGTAACACTGGGTGGCACATCATGGAAAGAAGGGAAACGACATCCTACTTTAGCTAATAATGTTGTCGTAGGTGCAGGTGCTAAAGTGCTGGGGCCAATTTGCATTCACGAAGGTGCGCGAGTAGGGTCAAATGCTGTTGTTGTTAAGGATGTGGCTGCTGCTGAGACGGTGATCGGTGTACCGGGTAGAATTGTGCAAACAGATTTGTCTGATGACAAAAAACAGCAACAAAAAATAGCACAATCAGTGGGCTTTGATGCCTATGGTACGTCAAGTGAAACACTGGATCCTGTTGCAGCTGCTATTCATGGGCTGATTGAACATATTCATGCCTTAGATAAGCGGGTTGAGTCTATGGGGAAGACCATTCAAGAATTGGGTGGTGATATAACTGAGGTTGATATGCCCGAGTTAGATTCATGTGACCTTGTCAGCGAGAGAATAGACAAGACTATACTTGACTAAAACACTAGGGTATGTGAAAATTATGCCCCTAATCTTACTGGGGTATTACTATGCGTTTAACGACTAAAGGTCGCTATGCTGTTACGGCAATGTTGGACTTAAGTTTAAATTATGGCTTGGGTTCGATAACCTTAGCGGAAATTTCTGATCGACAAGGCATTTCACTGTCTTATTTAGAACAATTGTTTTCTCGACTAAGAAAACAAGGTTTAGTGAATAGTACTCGTGGGCCAGGTGGCGGTTATCGATTAAGTAATCCCGCTGAAGAAATTAGTGTACTTGATGTAATTAAAGCTGTTGATGAAAAAGTAGACAGTACTGCTTGTGAGAAAAAGGGCAATTGCCAAGATGGTCATCAATGCCTCAGCCACGAGTTATGGACTAGTTTAAGTGAACAAATTGAGAATTACTTGTCAGGGATATCATTGGGTTATGTGATTCAGAATCACCTAGATAGCCAAGAGTCTGACACGGTAATTAAGTTTAACGCACTTTAAAATCACAGTATAAAGTTGGATTATAATGTTTAAATTAACACAAACAGCTGTAGAACGGATACGTGACATGGTGTCAAAGCGTGAGTCTGCAATAGGTTTACGTATTGGCGTGACAGAGAGCGGCTGTTCGGGCTATAGTTATGCCCTTGATTTTGCTGAAACAGTGAATGATTCAGATACTGTCTTTGAACAAGATGATGTAAAAGTGATTATTGATGAAGTGAGTCTACCTATTTTAGATGGTGTTGAATTAGACTTTGTTAAACAAGGTTTAAATCAAAGCTTCAAGTTTAATAATCCTAATGTTGTTTCCGCATGTGGTTGCGGCGAAAGCTTTAGTACAACAAAATAATGCTATAAAATCGATGTTTAGCTAGAGCAGCTTGAACTTCAACCAATCATAAAAAATTAAGGGAAATAATCCATCATGGACAATAAACTTGTACTTATTCTTCTGTCTATCTTTTTAGCTCCAATTGCTGTTTTTCTTAAAAAAGGTGCCGGCAAAGATTTAATTATTAATATTGTTTTATGTTTTTTCTTCTATGTTCCAGCAATGATCCATGCCCTATGGATTACAACAAAATAGTGCTATAAAAAGCAGCTAGCCTTACAATCCCTTTGTATGAGTAATAATTTACAGTTTGATGCTGAGCATATTTGGCACCCCTATAGTAGTGTCGCTCACCCTTCAGCTATACATGAGGTTGAATCAGCTCATGGTGTGCGACTGACATTAAGCGACGGCCGTGAAATTATTGATGGCATGTCGTCATGGTGGTCGACTATTCATGGTTATAATCACCCTGAACTAAACCAAGCAGCAAAAGATCAAATTGATAAAATGTCTCATGTGATGTTTGGTGGTTTAACCCATCAACCCGCTATTGATTTGTCACGTAAATTAATTGATATCACTGCTGAACCCTTACAGACTGTATTTCTAGCAGATTCAGGCTCAATTTCTGTTGAGGTGGCTATTAAGATGGCCATTCAATATTGGTTCACACAAGGTAGCGTTAAAAAACAACGCTTATTGACTGTTCGCAATGGTTATCATGGTGATACCTTTGGTGCTATGGCTGTGGGTGATCCTGAAAATGGCATGCACAGTATGTTTGAACAGGTTTTACCTAAACACCTGTTTGCCCCAGCGCCTAATTGTAAAAATGATGAAGACTGGCAAGACAGCGATATAGCAGAGTTTCGTCAGTTAATTAGTGATCATAATGATGAATTAGCCGCTGTCATTCTTGAGCCTCTGGTGCAAGGTGCAGGTGGTATGCGCTTCTATTGTCCTGAATATTTACGGCAAGTACGCGCCTTATGTGATCAGCATAATGTGTTACTTATTCTTGATGAAATAGCGACTGGTTTTGGTCGTACAGGCAGTTTATTTGCTTATGAGCAAGCAGGGATTTGCCCTGATATTCTCTGTGTCGGTAAAGCGATAACGGGTGGATATATGAGTTTAGCCGCTACTTTATGTAATGATAAAGTGGTTGCAGGTATTAGTGCCGATGGCGGTGGCGTGTTGATGCATGGCCCCACTTTTATGGCCAATCCTTTAGCATGTAGTGTGGCCTGTAAAGCTTTGGATTTATTGCTAGAATCAAATTGGCAACAACGGGTCAATGCGATTGAGAAACAACTTATTAGTGAGTTGATGCCTTATCAGAAAAATGATTTAGTTAAAGATGTCCGAGTTAAAGGGGCAATTGGTGTGATTGAATTACAGCAGCCTATCGATCAGCATATGGACTGGTTACCGGTTTTTATTGTTGATCAGGGGGTGTGGATCAGACCTTTTAAGAATTTACTTTATATCATGCCTCCTTACATTATTAATGCAGATGATTTAGCCACCTTAACGACAGCTATGGGTGCGATTATTAAGGCCTTAGCCAGCAAGATCTAATAGATTAATTAGATTCATTTTAATTGCTAAACGAGTCAATTCGATGTCACTATTCACATTAAGTTTTTTCTTAATAATGTAATGGGTATTGGCAACAGTCTTCGGACTAATATTGAGTGTATTAGCTATGTCTTGTGTCGGTTTTGCTTCGACTAAGAGTCGTAATATTTCGAACTCTCGCACAGTTAACTGATCTAAAGCGGCACTATCCGTTCCCAGTTTTTCTAATGCTAGGGCTTGTGCAATATCAGCACTTAACGTCACTTTATTTTGTTGAACATCATAAATAGTACGGATTAATACTTCTGGATCACTGCTTTTTGTGACATAACCTAAGGCGCCTGCACGAGTTGCTTGCACAGCAAAGCTAGAGTTTTGATGCATACTAAAAACTAGGATCTTAGCTGTAGAATCAAATTGCTTTATTCTTGAAATCGTTTCCAAACCTCCTTGACCTTGCATGGAAATATCCATAACCGTGATATCAGGATTGTATTCTTTATAGTGTAAATAGGCTTGTTCGCCATTACTCGCTTCTGCAATGACCGTTAGTTTGTCTTGTTTTTGCAATAAGGAACGATAGCCTTCACGCACAATGGCATGATCATCAACTAATAGAATGCTAATCATATTTTTGGCTGTAGTCATAGGCTCTTTTTTCTCGGTAGATCGGGTAGGCTAATTGATATAGTTAATCCATTTTCTTTGCTAGTAAGTAGACTTATTTGACCACCTAGAGCCATCACCCGCTCTCGAATACCCAGTAATCCTACTCCCAGTGTATTATCAAAATCATCGACTTTAGCAACACCATCATCTTTAATTTCAATCGTGATGTTTTTCTGCGAGTGGTAGTGAATGATAACCTCGGCATGTGATGCTTTGGCATGTTTAGCAATATTACTTAAGCTTTCTTGCACAATGCGATAAATATTAACAGGGAGAGGCTCGCTTAACTCATCAAGTTTCCCTATTAACTGTAGTTGATAATTCGTTTGCCCATTAGAACGGTTATTCCAATTAAGCACTAATTTTTTAAGACTTTCACTTAAACCTAAATCGTCAATTTCAACTGGACGTAAGCGACTCAGCATACTGCGTAAGACCTCCATCATATGATTACTGATGGGCTTAATTGAATTTATCTCATCGACCAATTCTGGGCACTGTGTTTGTGCTGTTTGCTGAATAGAGGCCGTAACAGCATTAATGCCCGCTAAACATTGTCCAAACTCATCATGTAATTCACGTGCAATATAACGATGATCTTCTTCTTGAATATTCATTAGCTTCAAGGCCAATTGTTTATTGTCAGCAATTGATTGCTGCTGGGATTGTGCTAATTGGTTAATGGCATCACTGGTTTGTCGCCACTCTTTGATATTAAAAGAGGCTAGGCGGGTATTTAAATCACCATCCCGCATTTTTTCTAATCCGGTGACAATAAGTTGAGCAGGTTTCGAGAGTTGGTTAATCGTGAAAAAAACTAAGATACAGACTGCAAAAATGCTGGCAAATAACACGCCTATTACCGCGCGAAGATTATTCCATGCCCGTGCTGTTTCGATAGGTGAGTTTAGCGTCACTAAAATAGAACCATAAGAAATGGCATTAAATGAAATATTCTTTTTAACCTCAAAGGCGGGAGAAAAGAATTGCTGATAAGTGATGTCAAACCAGTCTGGCCATGCCTGTTCTGATTCATCAGCTTGATTACAGAGATTGCGTCGCCGATGTTCAGAGCGAGATAAAAATTGGATACATGAGCCAGAAAGACCGTTTATATCAGGCCAGAGTTCAGTGTTAGGAAAAGGACTAGAAAAATCATTTTGGGAGAACATCTTTAACAATTGCTTACGAACTTGTTTTTCAATTAACTCTGCGGTGAAGTTTGCTTCGAATTTAGCCTGTTTATCAGTTTGATAAAGTACATAAGAAGCACTTGCTAGCAAACAAATAATGGCAATTAATAGTATTCGATATAAGAGTTGTATTTTTAGATTCATAAATTACATTTTTATAATGGGCTAATATTGGATTAGTTTATGGCTTTGTCTTTCAGCTTTAAAGTGGAAATAATATCATAGGGAAATTTGCCCGAGCTTGTCAGGTTTTTATCGGGTTAAACTAGTCGGCAGGCAGAGTATGATGAGCCTGTTTATTAATTATTGGGGAACGCAAAGATGGAAATACTTTTAATAGGTGGTTCGGCCACGGCAATGGCATTGGTTTTATCGGCATGGTTGATGACATTTGCTAGGTGGTATCCGATCCCGGGTGTCGATGGCACCTTTGATTTTGCAACTATGATTAGAGCACATGTTGATTATGCCTTAATGGCAGTGTTTAACTTCAGTTTTTATGGTGCAGCAATGGGCGGCGGGATAGATTTACCGATTATTGCTTGTTGGTGTGTTGCTATCGGTGGATTTACCAATCCAAGTATTTTTGTTGTTGCTGCTTTAGATGAGAACTTTTGGGACAAAATGTTCTGGAAAGTCGCTTCTGGTATTAGTTTCTTAATAACAACAACGGGTTTTGTGTGGATTTGTTATACCTTTGTTCAACACTATTTATCGCTGTAATTTAAGTATTCAGAATGACGTTTATTAACCTACACTGGGCATCACCTTGGGTGCTATTACTCCTGCCACTTGTCTTTTTTCCTTGGTTTTCTCGTAGTCAAGAAAAGACAGTGGTATGGAGTTATTTTGTACCCGTCGACCCCATATCTGATCTAATAGGGCTAATACTTAAATTACTCGCATCGATAGTGTTTTTGGGTTTAATCATTGGATTAGCTGCACCGTATTTGCCAGAAAAGAAAGTGGACCGCCTAGGTGAAGGGGCTGAAGTTGTGGTGTTGGTGGACCGTAGTCGCAGTATGGATGATGCCTTTGCAATTAAAGGCCAATTATTGATGGCGAGTGTGGGTAAATCAGATAGTAAACGCCGTGTCGCTAGAAAGTATTTATTGGAATTTGTAAATAAACGCCCTGATGATCGTTTTGGCTTTGTACTTTTTAGTGATAAAGCGCTTGATTTACTGCCTTTGACTTATAACAAAAAGGCGATACAAGCGACGATTAATGCCAGTGCATTGGGTAAGGGGCTATCTGAAACTAATATTGCTAATGCGCTTATCAAGGCTGCTGAAATGTATGATGGTCAACGTTATCGAGGATCACGAATTGTCGTATTGGTATCTGATGGTGGACAAGAATTTGATGAACAAGCGCAGAGAAAAATTCGTGAACTTTATAAACATGAAAATTTAGCACTTTATTGGTTATATATGCGATCGGTGACTGGTATGACGCTAGAACAATCGGCAGGTGAGAATAATCGCTGGACATCCACACCAGAAAGAAAGTTACACCGCTTTTTTAAATCACTTGATATTCCCTATAGACCATTTGAAATCGGCTCAATGAAGACTTTTTCAGAGGCAATGGACACGATTGATAAACAGCAATATCAAACGCTTATTATTGAAGAAACGCTTCCTCGAGAAGAGATGACCAAACCTTTTTATTTTGTGGCAATGATTGCATTATTGTTGTTGACCTGTGCTCGCTTTTATACGGCTTGGGGAGTCAGGAAGGCTGATGCATAAAGTGTATGGTTATTGGCAAAGTTGTGCTCTGACTAAATCACAAAATTTTGCTACCGTTTTTTTGCGGCTGCGATTTTTCGCAACAAGAAGTCCGATTGTTCTCGGTGGAAGCTGGGGATTAAGGTCCACTATTTCTAATCTATATTGTGCTTTTAAGGCTGAAAAAGCTTCAGGAAGAATACTAAATGATCCTCCGCCTTCAACAAGATCAAGGATTGAGGAGATAGTATTTACTTCTGTGACATTGGTGTATTTAATTTGATTGTCAGAGAAATACCTATCCACAATTTTTCGAGTTTCAAAATACTCAGAAAGAAGAATGGCTTTAAGAGGATGAGGCTTACCGGCCATAATATCTTCAGCAAGGTTGGCATGACTTGGAGATAAAATAAGTTTCCAGTTTTCATCGAATAAATGTTCGAAATCAATATCGGGATACTCTTTTTGCAATATGAAACCAATACCCACATCAATATCACCACGCGCCACTTTTTGTTCAATATTCTGGTTGGTCATTTCTTCTATTTGTAAGGAAATATTAGGATTATCTCGATTAAACTCCGCTACTAAGCTACGTAAATATAATGAGTTAATAGATTGTAATACACCAATTTTAAGTGTGCCTGCCTGCCCTGATTCTAGATCTGATACGGATTCTTTTAACAGTTCTACTTCATTGAGAATCTTGATGGCAGAGGCTAATACAAGCTCACCATTTTCAGAAAGCTTGACGCCGCGGCCGATGCGTTCAAACAATTTTGAATTGAGTTCTTGTTCTAACTGTTTGATTTGGTTAGAGAGTGCGGGTTGAGTGATATGCAGCTTATCGGCGGCCTTATGAAAGTGTTGTAGTTCAGCTACTACCTTGAAATATCTTAAATGACGTAGTTCCATCTATAGCCTCTATTGATTACTGAAAGTTATCAATATGATAGTTATAAAAACTTATACTTTCAATTAAATCTCTGAGAGTATGCGTACTAGACAAAATATTCATTCTAAAAAGAGGAGGACAAATGTTAAAAATTAATTTTATAAATAATGTAAGTCCTTGTCTGCGGATGATTAATGGGGGCAATATCTAATGACTACCAGCACACTCTCAGGAATTATTGCCTATACCATCACTCCTTTTTCAGCTGATGATGAGCAGGTAAACAGTGAAGTGTTATCTAAGCTTATCGATAAGCTGATTGAGTCAGGTGCAGATGCTATTGCAGCACTAGGCAGTGCAGGTGAGGGTGCTTACCTTAATGATCAGGAATGGGAATTAGTTGCAGAAGAAACGATTAAGCATGTTCATGGTCGCGTACCCGTTATTGTGGGCATCGCCGAGCTAACAACGAAAAAAGCCATTGCGAGAGCGGTTTTTGCCAAGAAAATAGGTGCGGAGGCCATTATGGTGTCTCCATTTTCTTATTACCCCCTAGCAGAAGATGAAATTCACGATCACTATGCTGCTATTTCAGCAGCAAGCTCTCTCCCCATCATGGTGTACAACAATCCTGCAACCTGCGGGGTCGATATGTCACCAGAATTTATGTTAGCGATGGTCAATGATATTGAAAATGTCACCATGATTAAGGAAAGTACAGGTGATATCCAAAGAATGAGAAAGCTACAGCGTTTATCGAAAGGAAAAGTCCCTTTTTTCAATGGCTGTAATTATATCGCACTGGATGCATTAAATGCAGGAGCTAAGGGCTGGTGTACTGCTGCACCATGTTTGATAGCCGACTTACCCAAACAGCTTGTTGATGCAGTAAAAGAAAATAAACAAGAAATTGCCCAACAGTTATTTGAGCAACAGTTACCCCTTCTAGAATTTATTGTGAAAGGTGGGTTGGCGGCAACAGTAAAAGCAGGTTTAGCCTTGAAAGGCTTGGAGGCAGGTGTGGCACGAAGACCATTGAAACCATTGACTGTTGAGAACAGAGAAAAGCTAGCAGAATTGATGCATACGATAAAAGCAGGAAGGTTTAAGTAGTTTGATATAGATAATAGGGTGTTAGCGAAGTGGCTGAAACACTTCGCTGACATCATTTGATTTGATAATAAAAGATAAAAATTTAAAGAGAGGAATACATGGCAGATAATCAACGATTACAATTAGCGCGTGATAAGGCATTAGCATTAGAGAAGGTTGTTAATACCGTTGTTATAGGACAACAAAAAGCGATTAGGCTGATTTTGATTGCATTACATGCCCGTGGACATGTATTACTCGAAGGTGGTGTAGGGGTAGGTAAAACCACTTTACTTCGTGCATTTTCTAAAGCGTTAGGCGGGGCATTTGGTCGTATTGAAGGAAGTGTTGATTTAATGCCAAGTGATCTTCTCTATAGTGCTTGGGTTGATGGTGAAGGTAAACCTGTTATCGATCCGGGTCCCCTCATTGCTCATGGAGATGATACGGCTGTCTTTTTCTTTAATGAAATTAACCGTGCTCGCCCACAAGTTCAATCATTATTATTGCGTGCAATGGCTGAGCGTAGTGCCGAAGCATTTGGTAAAGAATACCGTTTTCCTCATATGGTGGTTTTTGCTGACCGTAATGGTGTTGAAAAAGAAGAAACATTTGAATTGAGTGCGGCTGCACGAGATCGTTTCCTCTTTGAAATCGGCATTGCTAATCCGGAAGCATTACAGGATCGGAAAGCCTTAATTTTTGATTCTAAATTCCATGATGTGGATGAATTATTAAGTGGTCTATCTGAACCTTTGCTGGATTACACAGAATTGAACGAGCTTGATAAAGATGTTCAACATGCTGTGTTTGTCTCCCAAGAAATTGAAGATTACATTATTAGAATTTGGGATGCGACATGGAAACCTCATGAGTTTGGTATCGAGATTCCAGATGTATTTATGGAAGATCTTGTTGTTGCTGGAGCCAGTGTTCGAGGAATGTCTGCTATGGTGCGAGCGGCAAAAGTATCAGCATGGTTAGAAGGGCGTGATCATGTACTACCTGATGATGTTCATACCGTATTATTTGCATCATTAACTCACCGAGTCTTCTTGTCTCCTATTTATGAAGGCCGTCGTGAACAGATTATGCCTTTGTTTATTGCAGCTTTACGCGATCATATCTCTGCACCTTAGAAAGTGATTGTACGATTCATTCTGTCGTCAGAGCACAGCTTAGAAGACGACATGAAAGATCTCGTACTGCTTATTTTTATATCTAAGACGATAGGGCTTAAATATGAGTGAGAATAAAACAAGACAAGATGAGTTTAATTATCGATACCCACATAAGGTTTATGGAAGCCTGCCAGGCGTACATCATGGTAAGTCTTTAGGTACGGGAGATAGTTTTGCTGGTTTTGCAGATCTATTCGATTATCCCGATCCAAGACGTTTAGATTTACGGGCGACAATCCGTGACAATATGGCTTCAGGTAGTAATAACTATTTGGTTAAACGCTATCAACAGCGTTCACCGATTACAGTGTGGATGATGGCTGATTTATCTCAGTCGATGGCTATTTCTAATGTGAATCATGAGCAGCTAGCGAACTTAACACAGTTGGTGGCTCATTCTGCAATTGGTTTGGGAGATCGATTTGGCTTGGCTGGTTATGATGAAGGCTTACGTCATGATGTCCATATGATGCCGACACGCCAACGTAGTATGCCGATGATTGCTGCCGATATGATTCGTGATGCAGAGCCTGCATCTGCTGCGGGAGTTGATGGCTTGCTTCACGCAGCTAATATGATTACCAGTTCTCATGCGATTGTATTTATAGCCTCAGATTTTTGTTGTGATCTTGATGTGGTGGATAAAGTGTTACGCCAATTATCTCGCTATACCGTTGTGCCTGTGGTGTGGAAACATGATGATGTTAATCATTTACCTTCTCATGCTGGTTGGACAGAGATGTGTGACTCAGAAACAGGTGAAAGACGCAGTGTTTGGATGCGACCCAGTATTAAGAAGCGTTGGAAGAAAACGATGGATGACCATTTTGAACAGTTAACAGCATGTTTTATGCGCCACCGCGTTAGACCTTTATTTACCGAGGGTGAAGTCAGCGGTGAACAGTTAACAAATTACTTTTTAGGCAGGAATTAATGATGAATAATCGTTATATTATAAAATATTTGATGTTGCTTATAGTAAGCATATTGACATCAGTTTCTATGGCTGATGAGTTGCCAACAGTGAGCGTTGATCGTGCATGGGGATTATTATTAGGTGATGACGTAACTGTCCGTGTTGACTTAAGCTCCATCGAAGCCGAGGTGGCCAAATCAAGTTTACCTCAGGTTAATAAACGTCATGGCATGTGGTTATATTTGAAAGAAATCCAACACTCAGCAGAACAATTAGACTTTCACTATCAGGTGATCAATGTACCGAATAAAAATACTACGATTGACAGTCCTACATTTGATGTTAAGCGCAGTGATGAACGGTGGCTGACTATCCCATCGATAGCGTTAACAATTGGGCCATCAATAGCGGTCACTGAAGAGGGTGGTATTAGCGTAATTAAAGCTAAAGCGGATATGAGCCCGATATTAATTACAACAGATGCGATGAAAAAACAGCTAAGTTATTCAGCCGTTATTGCCATTATTTCATTGATTATTCTGTCCTTATGGCATTTTGGTTGGAAAACGAAAAATCGCCAACCTTTTGCTCAAGCTGTTCATGACTTGTCTCGTTTGAAGTGGCAGCGTGCAGTGACAGCTGATCAGGCATCTCGGATCCTCCATAACGCCTTTAACCATACTGCCAATACAATTGTTGTTTATGGTGATATTGATAAATTGTTAGAACACAGTTCATGGTTACAACCATTACAAACTGAGATTGAAGAATTTTATAAACAGTCAGAAGAACATTTCTTTGCTCGCCATGCTGAAAAAGAACCCAATATTGACGATGTAAGAAAATTGGCTAAAGCCTGTCGTGCCAAGGAGATGCTGGCATGATGGCATCGGGGCTACAGTGGGCATTACCGATGGTGCTCTTGCTGTTACCGTTAGCATTATTACCTTGGTTTACGCACAATCAAGACAAGGTTGTGGCCTGGAGTCACTTTGTACCAACTGATCCTGTTTCCGATGCCATTGGTCTTGTACTAAAAGCGCTAGCATCACTGGTGGTGGTAAGTTTAGTTTTAGCTCTGGCAGGGCCATATATTCCTGAACAAAAAGTGGAACGTGTGGGTAAAGGTGCTGAAGTGGTTATATTGGTAGATCGAAGCCGAAGTATGGATGACCCTTTTTCAACACGCGGCAAAGCGTTAGCAGTGAACCGTACGGTTGGTAAAGGTGATAGTAAGCGACGTATTGCTAAGAAATATTTATTGGAGTTTGTCAGTAAACGTCCAGATAACCGCTTTGGTTTTGTATTATTTAGTGATAAAGCACTTGATTTACTGCCATTGAGTTATAACAAAGATGCCATACGGGCCACCATCAATGCCAGTGCTTTAGGCAAGGGCTTATCGGAAACGAATATTGCCAAAGCAATGATTGAAGCTGCTGAAATGTATAGCAAACAGGATTACCACGGTTCGCGAACTGTTCTATTGGTATCAGACGGTGGGCAAGAGTTCTCGGAGGAAAACAAGAAAACAATTACTGAACTGTATAAGCGTGAAAGCCTGACCTTGTATTGGCTCTATATGCGTTCTACCACCGGCTTGAGTATTGAAGAAGAAAGTGATGATGACTCATGGAGTAATACTCCTGAGAAGAAACTGCATAAGTTCTATAAATCACTGGGTATTCCATATCGAGTGTTTGAAATTGAATCGGTGAAAAGCTTCTCTGAGGCCATTGAAACAATTGATGAGCAACAGGACCAAACCTTAATTGTGGAAGAAATCATTCCACGTGAGGTAAAAACAGCGCCATTCTTTTGGCTTGCAATGATAACCATGTTGGTATTGGTTTCAGCACAATTTTATACAGCATGGGGAGTGAGAAAAGCACATGAATAAATACTTAAATGTCACACATTGGTTATTGGTGATAGTGGCTATTGTGAGTTTACTTGCAGTAGGCCAAGCAGCCTTCTCATTAATCCAAACTGAAAAAGTTAATGATTTTATTAGTAATAGTGCGGGCGGTGAAGAGGTTCCTGAACATTTAAAGGCCCAGTTTGCACAGGCTTATAATGATGCAAAACAAGATGAGTCAGCAGCCTTAGAACGCTTAACATCTGTTTTAACTACACAGGACCTTGAGTTACAAGCGATGGCGTATTTTAACCGTGGCAATATTCATCTCAGACAAGCACAGGCTTTAATGGCTGATGATACTAGCCGGATTTCGTTGATTGGTCTTGCCAAACAAGATTATCGTACTGCTTTACTGTTAAATTCTTCTTTATGGGATGCCCGCTTTAATTTAGAGCTTGCTCTACTGATGGTGCCAGAAGAAGCCAATGAGCGTGCTCCTTATGTTAGAAGAAAAGGGGCGGAATCCGTGACTGTTAAAGCTGTTGCTTTTAGGGTTGATTTGCCATGATGCTTTCATATCAATCGCGTATTATGGCTTCAGCATTATTAATGTTATTAGTCATAGTATTAATTGTAACGGCATTGCTGTTTCCTCGCACCGAGAGAACAATTAAAGTAATGGATATTTTATTCGTACTTGATATTACACAAAGTATGGATGTGACGGATGTTAAAGTGGATGGTGAAAATGTTAGCCGCTTAATATGGGCAAAGGACTATGTTCGACAAACACTACAAGCATTACCTTGTGGTTCTCATGTGGGTTTAGCTGCATTTAGTGAATCACGTAGCTTGGTATTAATGAACCCTGTTGAAGTATGTGCAGGTTATAGTGATTTAAGCCAGATGGTCAGCAAGATAAATGGCCCTATGGCATGGGCATTGTCGAGTGAAGTCTCAAAAGCTGCCTTTACGGCGATTGATCAAGCAAAAGAAATGGATCCCAGCCCCAGTGTTGTGTTTATCACTGATGGTCATGAATCTCCACCACTGCACGCTACTTTATTTCCTAAATACAGAAGAACAATTGGTGAGATAAAAGGAGTGTTTGTTGGCGTGGGGGGCGATACCCTTTCTCCAATACCAAAACATGATCTTGCTGGTAATGCCGATGGCTTTTGGCTGCAAAATGAAGTGTTACACGAAGATGTCTATGCCTCTTTGCGTAACGAGTCTCAGGAAGTCAGAGATGCTAGGCCGAAGAATGAACATCTGTCATCACAAAAGAAAGAGCATATTGAACACCTTGCCACTATGCTAGAGTTTGACTTTGTCCTCTCGCCGTCTAAACCCAGTGAGGTTATCAATGCTTTAGAACAGCTTGCCGACACACGTGACCAAGTTGTTAACTACGATTGGTCGCCTTGGTTTGCAAGTGTTGCCTTATTCTTATTATTCTTAGTCTATTCACCGTTTAAAATAATACGAGATTAGTGCACTATTTTTATAAGGGCTTTATTGATTTTGCTGCTGTTGTTTAAGCGAAATAGATAAAGCCTTTTTTGTTATTAGATAATAGCCATTTTTATTTGTTATTGCTTGTCAGTAAATCTGCTGGTTTCAGAAAGAAAGTTAGCTAGCCTGTACTATCTGCCTGAGCTGGGCTTGATCTGACATTCTAGCTCTGCCCATAACTTCTACACTTTGACTGATAACGGGTATACTCAAGCCATGAAAATTCTTGATCTATCCATTTCCTTACAGCGTTGCAGCCTAATTGCAGAAGGTGAGACGATATTTACAGCGCCGATTTCGAGCGCTTTGAACGGCGTAGGACAAGAAAAATCCAGTGGATGTACACCTCTTGGTCGCCATATTATTCGTGCATGTATTGGTAAAAATCAGCCTGAAAACTCCGTATTTATTGGCCGCAGGCCAACGGGTGAAATTTATACAGCAGAATTAGGTGAACAGTTTCCTGAGCGAGATTGGATTTTAACGCGAATTTTGTGGCTGAGTGGACTTGAATTGGGTCAAAACCGATTGGGAAATGTTGATACAATGCAACGTTATATTTACATCCATGGTTGTCCTGATAGTTTGCCAATGGGCAAGCCCCTTTCTCATGGTTGTATTCGAATGCATAATACGGATCTGTTGGCTCTATTTGAGTTAGTCAATGCCGGCACGCAGGTGCTGATCCATGAATAAAGGTGTGACTTATGACATTAGGCCCATTGATGGTCGACTTAGTTGGCTTGGAGCTAACTGAAACCGAACGCGATATTCTGCAACATCCTTTAGTCGGTGGTGTGATCTTATTTAGCCGTAACTACGAATCTCCCGAACAAATTGCAGCGTTAACAGAAAGTATTCGTGTTTTACGCTCTCCCCATTTATTAATTTCTGTTGATCATGAAGGTGGGCGAGTACAGCGTTTTAGAAAAGGGTTTACACGATTACCGCCAGTTGGTGCTTTAGGTCGACATTATATGCACGAGCCTAAACATACCTTGGAGCTAGCTGAAAAATCTGGTTGGCTAATGGCAGCAGAATTACGTGCTGTTGGTGTTGATTTTAGCTTTGCACCTGTTTTAGACCTTGATTATGGTGTCAGTGACGTTATTGGAGATCGAGCATTTCACCGTGATCCTGAAGCGGTATCATCAATGGCCCATGCTTATATTCAAGGTATGAAACGAGCTTGGATGCCGGCTGTCGGTAAACATTTTCCTGGCCACGGTGCTGTTGAAGTAGATTCACACTTAGGTTTACCCATTGATAAACGTCATTTTGAGGATATGTGGCAAGCAGACCTTTTACCGTTTAGACAGCTTTGTGTACAAGAACTAGCTGGAATTATGCCTGCACATATAGTCTATGAGCAGTGTGATGAATTACCTGCAGGTTTCTCTCCCTATTGGATTAAAGAGATCTTACGTGATCGACTGGGTTTTCAAGGTGCGGTATTAAGTGATGATTTGAGTATGGAAGGGGCTGCAATAATAGGTTCAAGCCTTGAACGTGCTGAAGCAGCATTATCTGCTGGCTGTGATATGGTTTTAGTGTGTAATAAACCAGAGAGTGTTGAGCAAGTTATTGATGGGCTGAAAGTGGTAGATGATCCCCTCAGACATATGCGCTTGGTACGATTACATGGTCGACATGCTATTAACCGCGATGATCTGATGGCGAGTCAGCAATGGAAGGATGCTGCTAAGTCAGTATTAAGTTATGCACCTGATCCAGAATTGGAGCTAAATTTAACATGAAAATACTATCCTTAATGTTGATGGCTCTGAGCCTATTTATATCAACTACGCTTGTCAGTGCTGATGAAGTCACTGACGTTGCAGATACTCTTGTCTATGAAGTGCCACTTGAGCTTAGCAACCCGCGCTTGAGTATGGAAACCTTTATGACCGCAATGGAACAAGTGCGATCAGGAGATAAAACAAAACTCGGTCAAGCAGTATCAACATTAGATGTCTCTTACTTAAATAGTTTAATTAGAGCGACTAAAGCGAATGAATTAGCACTAACATTAAGTTCTGTTATTGAGCGTAGTAAGAAAGTTGATTTAAATACGATTAAGATCAATCCCATCAATAATGTCTATGTGTTTGGAAAGTACTCACAAGGGCGAGTAGAAATTGTTAAACATGAAAATGGCCGGTGGTTGTTTAGTCAACAAACACTGTTAGCACTGCCAGAAATTTTAGAAGGTTTATTGGATGTACCTGCCAAGCGAGGAGCTGATAACCCTCAGGTTAGCTTGCCTTTGTATATTAAAATTCGGTCACAGTTACCCGAGGTTTTGAAACAAGAATTTTTATTAGAATATTGGCAGTGGATTGGAATTCTGCTCTTTATTATTTTAGGTTCAGTAGCGGATAAGGTCTTGGCATGGGTTTTAGCCAGAAATGTATCAACATGGCAAAGAAAAAATATTGATTATCAGCGTTTAGATAAAGATGTGCTGAGACCACTTGGGCTGATGGCAATGGCAATAATCTGGTGGTTCGGACTGGGATTATTAGGTTTGCCTGATACCGCTTTAATTATTTTATTAGTTGCTGTAAAACTATTGGTGAGCTTATCGGCGATATGGAGTGCTTTTCGCTTAGTTGATGTTTTTCATGCATTATTAATGAAAAAAGCCCATACAACAGAAAATAAATTTGATGATTTATTGGTGCCGATGATCAGTAAAAGCTTGAAGGTATTTGTGGTTGTCATTGGCATTATCTTTTCAGCTGATAACTTAAATGTTGATGTCACGAGTTTATTAGCAGGCTTAGGCTTAGGTGGTTTAGCTTTTGCTTTAGCTGCAAAAGATTTATTGGGTAACTTCTTTGGTTCATTGACGGTGTTATTAGATCGTCCTTTTCATATTGGTGACTGGGTTGTTATTGGCGATGTGGAAGGCTCTGTTGAGCAAGTTGGTTTTAGAAGTACACGCATTAGAACGTTTTATAACTCATTGATTACATTGCCTAATGCCCTGCTGACGACTACTAAGATTGATAATATGGGCGCGCGTCGTTATAGACGGATGAAAACAATGTTAGGGCTAACGTATGATACGCCACCCGAAAAAATTGATTCTTTTTGTGAAGGAATTCGTTCTCTGATCCAACTTCACCCTTATATGCGTAAAGATTATTATCAGGTGTACTTTAATCAATATAACGCGGCATCGTTAGATATTTTGGTGTATGTATTTTGGGAAACACCAGATTGGAATACGGAGCTTCGCGAACGTCATCGTTTTTTATTAGATATATTAAGGTTAGCAAAGCAGTTAGATGTTGAGTTTGCCTACCCGACTCAAACGCTCTATTTAAAACAAGAACAGCCGACGGGAGTTGCACAACCACAAGCATTTCAAGCTGCGATGTCAGAGAGTGATGCGTTTGCAATAGGAAAGAAAGAAGCGACAGCAATTGTTGATGCCACGATAGGCCAAGGTGTGAAGCCTGAGCCGGTTCGTTTTCCCTAAGCGAGTCAGTACGGTTTAGAAAAACCTGTTATCACTCAGTTAATTGAAACTGTGAGTGATTAAGTAATACAAGAGATAGTTAAACTTTATGTCAGCACCCTTTGTTCATTTACACCTTCATACAGACTATTCCTTAGTCGATGGTTTAGTGCGAATTAAACCTTTAATCAGTGCCGTTGCTGAAGCAGGCATGCCGGCGATAGCGGTGACGGATCAGCATAATTTATTTGCTACGGTTAAAGTATTTAAAGCTGCACAACAAGCGGGTGTAAAACCGATTATTGCTGCAGATTTGTGCTTGAGAGATCCGAGTGATCCTAAGCTCAGTAGTCGCTTTGTATTGTTATGTCAAAATACAGAAGGTTACCTTAATTTATCTCGCTTATTATCTCGTGCTTATACTGAAGGCCAGCATCTGGGTGTGCCGATGATTGAGCTTGAATGGTTAGGTGGGCAAACAGAAGGCTTAATTTGTTTAGCGGGTGGCCGTGAAGGAATTTTAGGTAAGGCTTTATTAAATGGCCTAAAAGATGATGTTGAAGCGATATCGGCACATTGGCAGGCTTTATTTCCAGAACGGTTTTATTTAGAGCTTATTCGTACTGGACGTGATGATGAAGAGCGCTATATTCAGGCTGCTCTGGCGCTAGCGGTGAGTCATGATCTACCTGTTGTGGCTACAAATGATGTGCGCTTTCTATTACCGGAACAGTTTGAGGCACATGAAGCAAAAGTGTGTATTAGTGGCGGGCGCTTATTAGATGATCCGCGTAGACCACGAAATTATTCTCAGCAGCAGTATTTAAAAAGTCCGGCTGAAATGCAGGAATTATTTAGCGATATTCCTGAAGCGATTGAAAACACGGTTGAGATTGCAAAACGCTGTAATGCTCAATTAACCTTGGGCGAACATTATTTACCTGACTTTCCAGTACCAGAAGGCATGACCATTGGCGAGTTCTTTAGTCAAGAGTCTTATGAAGGTTTAGATGAGCGTTTACCTGTGCTATTCCCTGATGCTGATGAGAGGGAACAAAAACGAGAAGAGTATGAGAAGCGCTTACAGATTGAGCTAGATGTAATAAATGAAATGGGCTTTCCTGGTTATTTCTTAATCGTTGCTGATTTTATTAAGTGGTCAAAAAACAATGAAGTACCAGTCGGTCCCGGTCGTGGTTCGGGTGCCGGTTCATTAGTGGCTTATGCCTTAAAAATTACCGATATTGATCCCTTGCAGTATGATTTGTTATTTGAACGATTTTTGAATCCAGAGCGGGTATCTCTGCCCGATTTCGATATCGACTTTTGTATGGAAGGTCGTGATCGCGTTATTGAATATGTGTCACAACATTATGGCCGTGATCATGTTTCGCAAATTATCACCTACGGTACCATGGCTGCAAAAGCGGTATTACGTGATGTCGGACGTGTATTAGGTTATCCCTATGGTTTAGTGGATGGCTTAGCAAAACTGGTGCCTTTTGAAATCAAAATGACCTTAACAAAGGCATTAGAGCAAGAGCCTTTATTACAAGAACGATATGATAAAGAAGATGAGGTTAAAACCTTAATTGACTTAGCTTTACAGCTTGAAGGTTTAACTCGTAATGTCGGTAAGCATGCGGGGGGGGTGGTTATAGCACCTAAGGCATTGACTGAATATACGCCCATTTATTGTGAAACGAATGGTGCCAGTTTAGTCTCTCAATATGATAAAGATGATGTTGAAGATGTGGGGCTGGTTAAATTCGATTTCTTGGGTTTAAAAACACTGACAGTGATTGATTGGGCAGTTAAAAATGTCAAAGCCATGTTGCCGCCTGATGAAGCAGAAAAAATTGATATCACTAATTTACCGCTCGATGATACCCCGAGTTACGACCTGTTAAAAAGAGCTGAAACAACCGCTGTTTTCCAGCTTGAGTCACGTGGTATGAAAGAGCTAATTAAGCGATTACAGCCAGATACCTTTGAAGATATTGTTGCTCTTGTTGCCCTGTTTAGACCAGGGCCTCTACAGGCCGGAATGGTCGATGACTTTGTTAATCGAAAACATGGTCGTGCTAAAGTTGATTATCCTCACCCTGATCTTGAACCCGTTCTTAAACCGACTTATGGTGTAATTGTTTATCAAGAACAAGTTATGCAAATTGCTCAGGTGCTCGCGGGCTACAGTCTGGGTGGCGCGGATATGTTACGCCGCGCGATGGGTAAGAAAAAACCCGAAGAAATGGCAAAGCAGCGTGAGATATTCTTAGAAGGGTCGAAGAATAATAATATTGATGAGAAGGTCGCTGGGCCTATCTTCGATCTGATGGAAAAATTTGCGGAATACGGTTTTAATAAATCACATTCAGCAGCCTATGCCTTGGTGGCTTATCAAACGGCATGGTTAAAGGCTCATTATCCAGCCGCTTTTATGGCAGCAGTACTATCAGCTGATATGGATACAACAGATAAGGTGGTCGGTTTAATAGATGATTGCCGTGAATTAAAACTGGCTGTACTCCCCCCTGATGTGAATTTTAGTAAAATTCAATTTACGGTGGCAGATGAAAAATCAATACGATATGGCTTAGGAGCCATTAAAGGTGTGGGTGAAGCTGCTCTTGCCGGTATTGTTGCCGAACGTGCACAGGGTGCACCATTCACTAGCTTGTATGACTTTTGCCAACGCGTTGATATGAAAAAGATCAATAAGCGCGTCATGGATGCTTTAGTGAAATCAGGGGCGTTTGATTCCTTAGGCGGTCATCGGGCAAGTTTAGAGGCGAGTTTAGCGAAGGCTATTCAGATTGCTGGCCAGCACCGTGAAAATAGTGATAGTGGTCAGAACGATATGTTTGGTCTAATGACTGTTGATCATAGTGAGCATGCTGAAGAACCATTATTAGAAGCCATTGAGTGGACGGAAGAGCAGCTATTAACCGCAGAAAAAGATACTTTAGGTTTATATCTCAGTGGCCATCCAATTGACCGCTATAGTGAAGAGTTAAGCCGCTTTATCCCTAAAAAGATTAGTGAATTAGATGCGCCTGAAGCGAAAGGCTATCAGCGAAATGAGATCCCCGTAATTACTGCCGGCTTGATTGTGGCAATGCGTACAATGAAAAGTAAGAATGGCGGCAGAATGGCCTTTATTACTTTAGATGATCAAACGGCACGCTTGGAAGTACGGCTTTTTGCTGAAGCATTTGAACAATATCAAGCGCTACTTCAAACCGATAAGATGGTCGTGATTCAAGGTAAAATTGGCCAAGATAATTTTACTGGGGGTTTGGCGGCGACAGCCGATACAGTCTATGATATAACCAGAGCAAGGGAAATGTGCGGACGCGCTTTGGTTATTAGTGTTGCAGATAAGGGTGGCTCGCAAGAGTGGATTGCATCATTACAACATGTGTTAGCGGACTATCAGGGTGGTTTAATTCCACTTGAGATTAATTATAAGAATAATAATGCTAAAACAAGAATACGTTTGGGCGAGGACTGGAAAGTAACACCAACAGATAGTTTATTATCTGAGTTGGCGACATTAGAGGTAGTCGATGCTGTTACTATGAAATATAACGCTTAATTTTAAGGACAGAATGTGTCTGATAAAGAATCTTTTAAAGGGATAAAAGAAGATCTCTTCTCTGCAGATCTTGATGCGGCTTCAGAATCTATTAAGCTGATCTCAATGCCAAAAATATCAGAAAATGGCGCTCATCCAGAAAAGGATTTGGCTGAGTATTTAGGCTTGCCTTTTGTGTCATTGAAAGAGTTAGAGTTTTCAGATTTAGTGCTTAATCTTGTACCAGCAGATTTTGCTCGTAAAAATAATGTTATCCCTTTAGGTGTTGAAACGTCTCGTCTTTGTGTGGCGATGGCCAAACCTAATGATCAAGAAATAACACAATCATTGAGCTTCATCACCGGTCTTACAATTGATATTGTTGTCGCCAGCAAGAAAGATGTTGAGTGGGCCGTACGTCAATATTATGGTGCACAAGATGATGAATTGGCTTTAGAATCAATTGATACTAAAGAAGAAGCTCAAGCTGCAGAATATGAACTTGAGCGCTTAGGCCGAGAAAAGCCGATAGTTAGATTGGTGAATAATATTATTCGAGATGCTATTGTCCGTAAGGCATCTGATATTCATATTCGACCACGCGAAAAGAATGTTGAATTAATTTACCGGCTGGATGGTTCATTAGTCACGATTCGTTTTATTAGTAAATCTTTACTGGCAGCCGTCGTGAGTCGGATAAAAATTATTGGCGGAATGGATATCGCGGAACGACGCTTGCCTCAAGATGGCCGCAGTTGTGTCCAAATCAAGGGAAATATTGTTGATTTAAGAATTTCAATTATGCCGACAGTAGAGGGTGAAAGTGTTGTTGTTCGGCTCCTCAACTCTAAAACTGGGCTTAAGTCCGTCGCTGATTTAGGTTTTACTCAACATGATGAAGACCAGTTTAGGGACTTATTGCATAAGAGTAACGGTATTTTTCTGGTAACAGGGCCGACAGGATCTGGTAAAACGACCACTTTATATGCCGCCTTAGAGGAAGTTAAGCAACAAAATGTAAATATTATTACGGTTGAAGACCCTGTTGAATATCGTATGGATGGGATTGAACAAATTCAGGTTAATCATACAACAGGTTATACCTTTTCTCGTGCCTTACGTAATATTCTTCGCCATGATCCTGATGTGATCTTATTGGGTGAAATTCGCGATGAGGAAACGGGGAAAATTGCGGTAGAAAGTGCGTTGACGGGGCATCTAGTGCTCAGTACATTGCATACTAATGATGCCAGTGGTGCCATTACTCGATTATTAGAAATGGGTGTCGAGCCTTATTTACTTAATAGCTGTTTATTAGGTGTTTTGGCACAACGATTGGTTAAAAAGAATTGTCCTCATTGTCTGCAAGTTGAAGAGGTGGATGATTTAATGAGAAAATCTCTTAATATACCCAGTGGGGAATTATATTATATAGGTAAAGGCTGTGAGCACTGCAATCAAACCGGTGTAGTGGGGCGGTTAGCAGTATATGAGTTATTACGTGTAACACCTGAGATGAAAGAGATTATTAAGTCAGATGTCACCACCATGGCAGTGCAAGAAAAAGCCTTGCTGGCAGGAATGGAATCGTTGACTAGAAATGCCCTGCAACGAGCTAGAAATAAAGAAATTTCTTTAGCAGAAGTTTATCGTATAAGATTGGACTAAAAATGATTGTAATCATCACTAGAGGTGTGTAATTGTGGAAATAAACCCCTATTTAAAACTGATGGCAGATAAAGATGCCTCTGATTTATTTTTTTGTACAGGTACTGAACCTCGGTTGAAGATAGATGGTGATATTCGCTCTGTTGGTTCGGATAAGTTACAACCCGGAGATGTAGATAAACTAGCTCAAACAATTATGAGTGATGAGCAAAAACTCGAGTTTAGAGATGTTCTGGAAATGAACTTTGCCATTTCTCTCAGTGGCGTTGGGCGTTTTCGGGTTAATGTGTTTCGTCAGCGCGGTGAAACCTCCATTGTTATTCGTTATATTCAAAGTGAAATACCTCGAATTGAAGAGATGAATCTTCCTGCTAAATTAGAAGAGATCATTATGGAAAAACGTGGATTAATTTTAGTGGTCGGTGCAACTGGCTCAGGTAAGTCAACATCATTAGCAGCCATGATCGGTTACCGTAACCGCAATTCATCTGCCCACATTTTAACAATAGAAGATCCCTTAGAATTTATTCATCATCATGAAAAGTCCATTGTGCAGCAACGCGAAGTGGGCATAGATACCTTGAGCTATGAAAATGCCTTGAAGAACGCTTTACGTGAAGCGCCAGATGTGATCTTAATTGGTGAGATTCGCGATATGGATACGATGAAACATGCCATAAATTACTCTGAAACAGGGCATTTATGTCTAGCCACCTTACATGCTAATAATGCCAATCAGGCATTGGACCGGATCCTCAATTTCTTTCCAGAAGTCGCTCATCGCCAATTATTAACTGATTTATCATTAAATTTGAAGGCAGTAGTATCACAGCGTTTATTAAGTCGTGTTGGTGGTGGGCGAGTTCCTGCTGTCGAGATAATGCTGAATACGCCTTTTATTGCAGAGTTAATTACTAAGGGTGATATTGGCGGTCTAAAAGAAGCGATGGCTGAAAGTGCACAAGAGGGCACTGTGACATTTGATCAGGCATTACTTGAATTATATAGACAAGGGCTGATTACCATGGAAGATGCTATCCAAAATGCCGACTCTAAAAATGACTTCCAGCTTGCTGTACGCATGGGTGAGCCAGATAGTGATGATGATTCAGCCGAGTTGATAATGGGATAGAAGCCCACGAATGCGAAACAAGCGTGTATAATTTCTTCACAATTTGAATTTTCAAGGTCGTAAACAATGCAATTAAATTTCTTAGATTATGAACAACCCATTGCTGAGCTAGAAGCGAAGATTGATGAGTTGCGTCATATGAGTAACGATAGTGATTTGAATATCACTGAAGAAATTCAAAAGTTGCATAATAAAAGTATTGAATTAACAGAATCTATTTTTTCATCATTGACGCCATGGCAAACAACCCAAATGGCTCGTCATCCTGAGCGTCCTTATACCTTAGATTATATTCACCGTATTATTAGCGACTTTGAAGAATTACATGGTGATCGTGCCTATGCAGATGATGCTGCATTGGTAACAGGAATGGGCCGTTTGAATGGTCGTCCAGTGATGGTTATTGGTCATCAGAAAGGTCGCAATACTAAAGAAAAAGTAGCCCGTAATTTTGGTATGCCTCGTCCAGAAGGTTATCGAAAGGCCTTGCGAGTGATGAAAATGGCCGAACGTTTTGGTTTGCCTGTTATTACCTTTATTGATACGCCAGGTGCCTATCCAGGGATTGATGCTGAAGAGCGTGGTCAAAGTGAAGCAATTGCTAAAAATTTATTCGAGATGTCTCAATTAAAAACACCTATTATTTCCACTGTTATCGGTGAAGGTGGTTCTGGTGGGGCACTTGCAGTGGGAGTAGCAGATCATTTAATCATGCTTCAATACAGTATTTACTCTGTGATCTCACCTGAAGGTTGTGCGACTATTTTATGGAAAAGTGCTGAAAAAGCAGCAGATGCGGCAAATACCTTGGGCGTGACTTCTGAGCGCTTACAAGCCTTAGGTTTAATTGATCAAGTTGTTAGTGAACCTTTAGGTGGAGCTCATCGTGATATGGATGAAATGGCGGAACGTATTAAAGATGCTATTGAAGTTCAATTAAGAGAACTCGACACATTATCTGTTGAAGACTTAGTTAATCGTCGTCAAGAACGTCTATTAAATTATGGTGAGTTTGAGGGCTAATTAACTAGCCTTTTAACAGCAGCCTTCAGTGTTAAATCAACAGCAGATTATTGATGATCTGATCTCTGCTAGTCGCTCAAAACGTTTTTGGATTGCGTATAGCGGTGGTGTGGATTCACATGTATTACTTCATCTATTAGCAACGAGCTCACACCCAGAATTAGAGTTTGTTGGTGCCATTCATATTGATCATGGCTTACATTCCCACTCAGAGAAATGGACACAGCATTGTGCCAATATTGCTGAAGAACTGAAGGTGGAATTTAAATCTGTTGCTGTTGAAGTGAAACAGATCGAACAGTTGGGAATGGAAGCTGCCGCTCGCATTGCTCGTTATCAAGCTTTAGGCTCTGAGTTAACGGCTAATGATGTCCTATTGACGGCACAACACCAAGAAGATCAGGCAGAAACAGTTTTATTGCAGTTATTACGCGGTGCAGGCCCTAAGGGTTTGTCGGCAATGGCTTTCCAATCTGACTGTGAGAATAGTCAGTTAATACGCCCCCTTATTCACTGTTCTCAACACGATATTCTCAGCTATGCAAACTCACAGCAATTAAACTGGATTGAAGATCCCAGTAATAGTGATACACGTTGGAATCGAAATTATATCCGTCATACACTGTGGCCAGATATTCATCAGCGCTGGCCACAAGCAGCAACAACACTCAGCCGAAGTGCACAACACTGTGCTGAAGCAACTGAGTTACTAGATGAGTTGGCCTTAAGCGATCTGAGTGAGTTTAATGTTAATTTGACTGGTCAATGCTTGCCCATTCCCGAGTTATTAAGCTTATCAACAGCAAGACGTAATAATTTAATCCGCTATTTTATTCGATTGAAACGCTATTCCCTGCCATCGGTCGTTAATTTAAAACGCATTACTAATGAAGTGTGTTTAGCTAAACACGATGCCATGCCTGTGGTCAGTTGGTTGGGTGTTGATGTCAGACGTTATCAGCAGAAACTTTACTTTATGGCGACCTTAATGAGCCACGATAAAGAGCGGGTTATCGATATTCATCATGGTGATGAATTTAACATCGATAGTGACCGCACATTGATCTGGCAACAAACTATGGGGGAGGGACTGCCTGAGTCACTTTTACAAGCAGGTTTAACGATCCGTTTCCGTCAAGGAGGTGAGCGCATTAAACCACAGGGTCATCAACATCACACTGCATTGAAGAACTTATTACCACAGTGGAATATTCCGCCATGGCAGCGAGATCGAATTCCCTTGTTATTTAAGCAAGATCAACTCGTGGCTGTCGTTGGCTATTGTGTTAGTGAACAATACAGCGTCAAACAAGGTGAGATTGGCTTTTTACCACAACTCAAACAATGATAATTTCATACTATTTTCATTGAGCTAATAGCCCGTTTCTGTTATTTTATGCCCCTAGTTTGAGTGTCGCCAATTCCGGTTACACCGTTTATTAGATTCCCCCAAAATATGACAAAGTTTATTTTCGTAACTGGTGGTGTTGTTTCGTCCTTAGGTAAAGGAATTGCAGCAGCCTCATTAGCCGCTATTCTTGAAGCTCGTGGTCTGAAAGTCACACTAGTGAAACTCGATCCTTATATCAATGTTGACCCGGGCACAATGAGCCCCCTACAGCATGGTGAAGTTTTTGTAACAGATGATGGTGCAGAAACAGATTTAGATTTAGGTCACTATGAGCGTTTTGTCGACTCAAAAATGACTAAGTCGAGTAACCATACAACAGGTCAAATTTACGAAAATGTAATTCGTAAAGAGCGTCGTGGTGAGTACTTAGGTAATACGGTACAAGTCATTCCTCATATTACGGATGAAATTAAACGTTGTATTTATGAAGGTGCGGGTGATGCTGATGTTGCTCTGATTGAAATCGGTGGCACAGTCGGCGATATTGAATCATTACCTTTCTTAGAAACAATTCGCCAGATGGGTACATTATTAGGCCGAGATAATGTGATGTTCTTACATTTAACCTTGGTTCCGTATATTCCATCTGCAGGTGAAATTAAAACAAAACCTACACAACATTCGGTGAAAGAATTACGCACCATTGGTATTCAGCCAGATGTATTATTATGTCGCATGGATCGCCCTTTACCTGATTCAGAACGTCGTAAGATTGCATTATTTACCAATGTTCCTGAAAAATCAGTTATCTCTGCCATCGATGTGGATAGTATTTATAAAATTCCAATGGAATTACATCAACAAGGCTTAGATGAAATCGTTGTTCAACAATTAGGGCTCAATGTGAAGCCTGCTGATCTTAGTCAGTGGCAGCAAGTAGCTGATAATATCAACAACCCTGAAGGGCAGGTTGATATCGCGATGGTCGGTAAGTATATGGATCTAACTGAGGCCTATAAGTCTTTGTCTGAATCATTAATTCATGCGGGCATACATACGCGAACAAAAGTAAAAGTTCATTATATTGACTCTGAAGTTATTGAACGTGACGGACCGGCTATTATTGCGGGTATGGATGCGATTTTAGTTCCAGGTGGTTTTGGTGAGCGTGGTGTGGAAGGTATGATTCTGACCGCACAGTATGCACGTGAAAATAAGATCCCATATTTAGGTATCTGCTTAGGAATGCAAGTCGCGGTTATTGAATATGCTCGACATAAAGCAGGCCTAGAAGGTGCGTATAGTACGGAGTTTGATAGCCAGACTAAACATCCAATTATTGGCTTGATTACGGAATGGAAAAAAGAAGATGGTAGCGTGGAACAACGTGATTCTGATTCTGATTTAGGTGGCACAATGCGTCTAGGTACCTATCCGTGTTTATTAGAACAAGGCAGTCTCGCTGAGAAGATTTATGGTGCGAGTGAAGTATCAGAACGTCATCGTCATCGTTATGAGTTCAATAATAATTATAAACAGACATTAGAAGAGGCAGGTTTACGTTTCTCAGGTATGTCGCAAGATAAAAACCTAGTTGAATTGATCGAAATACCTGATCACCCTTGGTTTATTGCTTGCCAAGCACACCCTGAATTCACTTCAACCCCGCGTCATGGCCATCCATTATTTGATGGTTTCATTAATGCTGCAAAAGAAAATAAAGCGCTTCAAGGAGCAAAATAATGGATTTATGTGGAAAAGATGTCGGTGGTAAACAACCATTATTTTTGATCGCGGGTACCTGTGTAGTCGAAAGTGAACAAATGACGATGGATGTTGCCGGTAAATTAAAAGAAGTCACTGATCGCTTAGGCATTCATTTTATTTATAAGTCTTCATTTGATAAAGCAAATAGAACATCTGTAAATAGTTATCGTGGGCCTGGTATTGAAAAGGGTCTCGCTATTTTAGAGAAAGTGAAAAAAGAATATGGTATTCCTGTACTGACTGATGTACATGAATATTCACCACTCGCTGAAGTAGCTAGTGTAGTGGATGTATTACAAACACCGGCTTTTTTATGTCGTCAAACAAGTTTCATTGTTGATGTCTGTAGCCAAGGCTTGCCGGTCAATATCAAAAAGGGTCAGTTCCTGGCTCCTTGGGATATGCAACATGTAGCCGAAAAAGCTAAATCAACAGGTAATAATCAAATTATGTTGTGTGACCGAGGAACATCATTTGGTTATAACACACTGATTTCAGATATGCGTGGCTTGCCTCAAATGCGTGCGATGGATTGCCCCGTTGTATTTGATGCAACTCATTCAGTACAACAACCCGGAGGAATGGGTGGATCATCAGGTGGTCAGCGTGAGTTTGTTCCTGTATTGGCCCGAGCAGCAGTTGCTGTTGGTGTGGCAGGTGTCTTTATGGAGACACATCCAGAACCTGAGAAAGCATTAAGTGATGGGGCGAATTCATGGCAGTTGGATCGAATGGAAGAGTTACTAGAAACGCTAGTAGCAATTGATCGTACTGTTAAACAACAAGAATTTATTGAAGATTCATTGCTTAAATAAAGCTCAAAGTATCATGTAAAGTTAGTCATGGCTTTGCGATAATAGAGTGTTAGCATGAATGATTAATGAATCATTCCGTGGAGAAAAAAGTGAGCAAGATTATAGAAGTCCGTGGACGTGAGATTTTAGACTCACGTGGCAACCCGACTGTAGAAGCAGATGTTATTTTAGAAAATGGTGTTATCGGACGTGCTGCGGTACCTTCTGGTGCATCAACTGGTCAGCGTGAAGCCGTTGAATTACGGGATGGTGATCCATCACGTTATTTAGGTAAAGGTGTCTTAAATGCTGTAGCAGCCGTAAATGGTGAGTTAGCTGAAGCCGTTATTGGTTTAGATGCCAATGATCAGCAAGCATTAGATCAGAAATTAATTGATTGTGATGGCACAGCGAATAAAAGTCGTTTAGGTGCCAATGCTTTATTAGCTATTTCAATGGCATCAGCTCGAGCAGCCGCTAATGATGCGGGTCTACCTTTATACCGTTATTTAGGTGGGGATGACGTTTCAGTTATGCCAGTACCGATGATGAATATCATTAATGGTGGTTCTCATGCTGATAATAGTATTGATTTCCAAGAGTTTATGATTATTCCTGTTGGTGCAACAAGCATTGCTGAAGCAGTTCGTTATGGCGCAGAAGTGTTTCATGCCTTAAAGAAAGTATTAAATGATCGTGGTTTAAGTACTGCCGTAGGTGATGAGGGTGGTTTTGCACCCAATTTATCTTCTAATGAAGCTGCCATTGAAGTCATTCTCGAAGCTATTGCTAATGCTGGGTATGAAGCGGGTAAAGACATTATGTTAGGCCTGGACACTGCAAGTTCAGAATTCTTTGAAAATGGTCTTTATGTGCTTGAATCTGAAGGCCGTAGTTTGACCTCACCGCAACTTGTTGATTTATTTGCTTCATGGGTTGAGAAATATCCGATTATCACCATTGAAGATGGTATGGATGAAAATGACTGGGATGGTTGGAAGTTATTAACCGAACGTATTGGTGATCAAGTTCAATTAGTGGGTGATGATTTATTTGTAACCAATACCAGCATCTTAGAGCAGGGTATTAGTAAAGGAATTGCTAATTCAATTCTTATTAAAGTTAATCAAATTGGTACGCTGACTGAAACTCTAGCAGCGATTAATTTAGCAAAAGAATCTGGTTATACGGCCGTTGTTTCTCATCGTAGTGGTGAGACTGAAGATACGACTATTGCAGATTTATCCGTTGCGACTTCTGCGGGTCAAATTAAGACTGGTTCTTTATCTCGCAGTGATCGTGTTGCAAAATACAATCAACTGATTCGTATTGAGTCTGAGTTAGCTGAAAAGGCAACTTATCCGGGTGTTAAGGCGTTCAAACACGCCTAATTACGGATGAAAGCTATCATGATTTTACTGACTGTCTTGCTGATATTGTTGCAATATCGCCTGTGGTTTAGTCATGATGGCTTGCCATCAGTATTACTGCTTCATCGTTCTGTTGAAGTTCAACGTCAGAATAATGAAATGCTAGCAGAAAGAAACCAAGTACTATCAGCAGAAGTACATGATCTTAAAAGTGGTTTAGATGCGTTGGAAGAACGCGCTAGAAGCGAACTGGGTATGATTAAAGAAGATGAAACTTTCTTCCAAATTATTGAAGAGCCAACTAATGAATAATCAGAAGGTGTGGGCGGTTGTCCCTGCAGCAGGAATTGGTTCCAGAATGCAGGCTGATATACCCAAACAATACCTTCAATTAGATGGCAAGTTTGTTCTTCAACACACTCTTGAACGTTTAGCTTCTCACCCTCAAATCGCAGGTATTATTGTTGCGCTTTCAGAAGATGATAGCTGGTGGGCAGACATATCACTTAATGCTGAAATACGCATTCATACTGCAATCGGTGGCGCACAACGAGCAGACTCCGTGTTAAATGCCTTAACTGAGCTCCAACAGCAGGTTGATGACAACCCTTGGGTATTAGTTCACGATGCGGCACGACCTTGTTTGCGTCATCAAGATATTGACCAGATGTTAGAACAATTGCTTGATCACCCTGTTGGTGGAATATTAGGTATTCCAGTTAATGATACGGTGAAGCGTAGCAATGCAAACAATCAGATCACCGCTACTGTTGAACGCCAAGGTTTATGGCGGGCATCAACACCACAGATGTTTCGCTTACAGCCGTTAAAACAGGCTTTACACTCAGCTTTAGAACAAAAGTTAGTGATTACAGATGAAGCGAGTGCGATGGAAGTTTCTGGTGTACAACCGATGATGGTTGAAGGCCATGCTGATAATATTAAAATTACTGTTCCCGAGGACTTGGCGTTAGCAAGTTTGTTTTTGAAACAACAGCAAGGCAAAATCTAATGAGAATTGGTCATGGTTATGATGTGCATAAATTTTGTGACGGCAATGAGATTGTCATTGGTGGACAAACAATACCTTATTCACAAGGTTTAGAAGCCCATTCAGATGGTGATGTCTTAATTCATGCACTGTGTGATGCATTATTAGGCGCTGCTGGCTTGTGGGATATTGGTCATCACTTTCCTGATACGGATGATGCCTTTAAAGATATTGATAGTCGAGTTTTATTAAAACGAGTGGTAGCTGACTTAGCTAAGCGAGGCTGGGTAGTGAATAATATTGATAGCACGATTATTGCTCAACAGCCCAAAATGGCCCCGTTCATTCCTGCTATGTGCAACACCTTAGCAGCCGACCTTAATGTCGATGTTGATGCGATTAATGTAAAAGCGACTACAACGGAAAAACTAGGATTTACCGGTCGAAAAGAAGGTATTGCAGCCCATGCTGTAGTGCTGATAGTTAAAGATAATTAACTCGTGGCATCTTTTGATTTTTCTAGTTTAGAGTATGTTAATACTCGAGCATTAACGTGTTCAGCGGAGTTGCGAAGTCAGCCGGATTATTTTCAAGTCGAAGAATCTCTTCCTTTTATACCTGATGGAGAAGGGGGACATGTTTGGTTAAAAATTCAAAAGCGAGGGATTAATACAGACTGGCTCGCGGCTGAGTTAGCAAAATTTGCTGGCGTAGCTCAGGTGGCCATCGGCTATGCGGGGCTTAAGGACCGCCATGCAATCACGCGGCAATGGTTTAGTATTAATTTAGAAGGTTTTGAAGAACCTGATTGGTCTTTATTTGAAACAGATGATATTCAAATAGTGGAGCAGACTCGTCATGGTAAGAAGCTTAAACGTGGCGTGTTGTCAGGCAATACCTTTATGATACGTTTAACAAATATCCAAGGAGCAGATGATGACTGGCTTCTGGCCTTACAACAGGTTAAAGAACAGGGTGTGCCTAATTATTTTGCTGAGCAACGTTTTGGTCATAATGCCGGTAATTTACACCGTGTAGATTATTGGTTCTCAACGGGAAAAGCACCTCGAAAACGCAATCAAAAAAGTATCTATTTATCGGCAGCGCGATCATGGTTATTTAATCTCGTATTGTCTGAACGTATTAAACAAAAGTGTTGGAATACAGCGGTAGAAGGTGATGTCATGTTACTTGCTGGTACGAAAGCAAGTTTATTTAATAGTGATAGCGTTGATGCTGAATTAACAGGTCGCTTAGAGTCTATGGATATTCATCCAACAGGTCCGATGTGGGGACGAGGCCAAAGTGCAGTTTCAGCAGCCTGTTTAGAATTAGAAACAGAGGTGTTAAAAGAGTGGGCTCTGTGGCAGCAAGGATTAGAAAAGGCAGGCTTAAGTCAGGATCGACGATCATTACGTTTATTTCCACGTGATTTTAATTGGCAATTTATCGATGGACAACAGTTAGAATTAAGCTTCTTTTTACCGGCAGGGTGTTATGCTACGGCAGTGATGAGAGAGTTAGCGGTGATTACAGATGTTCAGCAACGGAACTATAGTAAGACTCAAGGCCTCTCAGAGAGTACGCCACCAGAAGAAAAGGACAGCGGTCATGTTGACAATTAAGCAGTGTTTATGGGCTTTGGTCTTGTTACCTAGCTTAGCATGGGCAGAATCTTGGCAGGCACAAAGTAGTGAACAGCAACTTGCAGTATTAGAATTATTTACCTCAGAAGGGTGTGGTTTATGTCCAGCTGCTGATCGTTGGGTAAAAAAATTGCCAGAGCACGGAATCAATGATGAAAATTTAATTGTTTTAGGTTTTCACATTGATTATTTGAATGATATAAAAGGCTGGGTTGATCAGTTTTCTAGCCCTGTTTTTTCAGATAGACAAAGAAAATTAGCCCAATTAAATTTATATCAATCTATTTATACGCCTGAGTTTATTGTCAGTGGTGAAGTGATTCATAATTGGGAAAAACACGTTAAGAAAGTCATTACAGCAGTCAATGGATTTAGACCTGAGGCAAAGATTGATTTATTGGTGGAACAAGATAGTGAGCAGTTTATTATCACTAGCCAAGTTCAGGTTGAAGGTGAAGAAAATCGCCAGTATTCAAAGCTTTATTTGGCTGTGATTGAAGATAATATAGTCAATAAAGTGACCGGTGGTGATAATGCTGGTGCAACGTTTAATCATCAAAATTTAGTGAGAAAATGGCTAGGGCCAATTGATTTAAATAGCAGTGGTGATAGTGAGCTGTCATCCACAATTACAATTAATAAAAAATGGGATCTTGAACAGTTAGCCGTCGTTGCTATCGTACAGAACCTAGAAGATGGCTTTGTTTTGCAAGGCTTGGAATTACCTTTAGAAAGATAAAAAAAGATGGAATATTTACCCATATTTATCGATCTTAATGATCGAAGCTGTGTTGTTGTCGGAGGAGGAGAAATTGCTGCTCGCAAAGCGGGGCTATTAAGAAAAGCAAATGCAAAAGTGACGATTGTCGCTCCTAAACTATCAACATCGACACAGGCCTTAGTAGACCAAAATGAAGTGAGTTGGTTGAATGGCGAGTTTAAAGAAGATCACCTTGAACAGTGTACTTTAGTCATTGCGGCTACAGATAATGACGTGGTCAATCGTGAGGTTCATAAACAGGCAAAAGCGCGTGATATTTTAGTTAATGTTGCAGATTGTCCTGAGTTATGTGATTTCATTTTACCCTCTATTTTAGATCGTTCTCCTATCGTTGTGGCGGTATCAAGTGGTGGAAAATCCCCCATTTTAGCGAGACAACTGAGAGCACGGCTTGAAACCTTAATCCCACAAAGCTATGGACATTTAGCGGGTTTAGTTGGCCGTTATAGAGACGCTGTTAAAGATAAACTTCCTAAAATTTCACAGCGCCGCCGGTTTTGGGAGAACATATTACAAGGTCAAGTAGCCGAACATATGTTGGCTGGCAGAGATGATATTGCCGAACGTGTTTTGCAAACTACTCTAGAACAGAGCGAAATAAAGGATTTAGAGCAAGGGGAGGTTTACCTTGTTGGTGCAGGTCCTGGTGATCCAGAACTACTGACATTTAAAGCACTACGGTTGATGCAGCAAGCTGATATTGTTTATTACGATCGATTGGTTAGTAAAGAAGTATTGGCTTTAGTGAGACGTGAAGCTGAAATGGTTTATGTGGGTAAACAACGTGATTGGCATGCGGTTCGCCAAGAGGAAATAAATCAACTACTGCTGAGTAGTGCTAAAGAAGGCAAGAGAGTATTACGCCTTAAAGGTGGAGATCCTTTTATCTTTGGCCGTGGTGGTGAAGAAATTGAGACCTTAGCTGCTGAAAATATCCCTTTTCAAATTGTGCCGGGTATTACGGCGGCATCAGCATGTTCTACCTATGCAGGAATCCCCTTAACTCATCGTGATTACTCTCAAAGCTGTATTTTTGTGACCGGTCAATTAAAGCAGGGTGAGTTAGATTTAAATTGGCAGGCTTTAGTTCAACCCAGACAAACCGTTGTTGTTTATATGGGCTTGGCTGGTTTACCAGTATTAAGTCAGAAGTTAATCGAAAATGGACTGGCAGCGGATACACCAGCAGCATTAGTGCAGCAAGGTACAACAAAAAATCAACAAGTCTGGACCAGCACGATTGCAGAGCTAGCGGGTATTGCCGAGCGCGAACAACCTGTAGCTCCTACATTGGTAATTATTGGTCATGTGGTATCGCTGCATAATCAGCTCGCATGGTTCTAACTGGTTCTATACAACCAGTTAGTGTGGTTGCTTACAGCCGATTTTAGATGATAATAAAAACCTGAATCAGCTATCTTATTGATAAGTAAAATGATATTTATTTGGCATTTAACTTGCTCTAAATCGAGAGCGTAAGAATTTTTTAGTGAGAGAAATAATAATAATGAAACTGCAACATAAGAGAAAAACACTAAGCTTAATGCTATTAACAGCGGTAATGTCTAGCAATATAATTGCTGCTGAAGATAGTGTCGAGTTAACGGATATTGAAGTCATTGGCATGACGCCGCTACATGGCGTTGGACTGCCGGCAGATATGATTCCGTCTAATGTCCAATCAGCAACTGATGAAGATATTGAACGTGTTCAAGGCTTAGATATTTCTGAGTTTATGAATAAAACACTAGGAAGTGTTAGTTTAAATCAAGCACAAAATAACCCTTTCCAACCAGATTTAAAATATCGTGGCTTTACTGCGTCTCCTTTGGTTGGTAACTCACAAGGCCTATCTGTCTATATGGATGGTGTTCGAGTTAATGAACCATTCGGTGATGCGGTTAACTTTGAGTTAATTCCTGAATCAGCTATTTCAAGCATGAATTTAATGCCAGGCTCAAACCCTGTCTTTGGTTTAAATACATTAGGCGGTGCATTATCTATTCAAACACGGAATGGTTTTAATTTCCAAGGACATGAATTAGAAGCTTACACGGGTTCATTTGGACGTGATTCTGGCACCTTTTCTAGTGGTGGCAACAATGGCACATTAGGTTACTTTGTGACCGGTTCTATTACTAAAGAAGACGGCTGGCGTGATGAGTCGCCATCACGTGTCGAACAGTTTTTCTCTAATTTCAGCTATCGCACAGATGAAACAACATTAGATCTAAGTTTAATGTCAGTAAACAGTGATTTAAATGGTAATGGTGCATCACCTGTTGAATTAGTTGATCTTGATACCAAAGCTGTTTTTACACATCCTGATAACACACAAAATGACTTAGACATGTTTGCTTTGAGTGGCTCTCACTGGCTAGATGACACAACATTGCTTTCAGCTAATACCTATTATCGTTCAAGCGACCGCACTACATTTAATGGTGATGGTTCAGAGTTATCGGTTATTGGTAATGATCTCGGTGAAGATGAAGATGGTGTCGACGGTGTTTTTGATGGCGATGACGAGATACTCACAAATGATGCTGCCGCTCTTGGTTTTACAGCTGGTGATGATGTAGCTCTCAATAATACTAGTGAAACAGAACAAGATAGTTTTGGCTTAGGTCTACAATTCACATTCCTTGATGAGATGTTTGGCAAAGAGAATCAGCTAATTGTAGGGGCAAGTTATGATCGCTCAGATGTGAAATATAACTCTCAATCTGAAGTAGCCCAATTTACTCCATCACGTGGCACAAATGGCACTGGCTTTATTATTGATGAAACAGTTGTCGATGGTGAAATTGATACTGAAACATTCAGCGTATATTTCACCGATACAATTTCATTGACAGAGCAGTTAGCTCTGACGGTTGCTGGACGTTATAACCGCATTGAAATTGATATCTCGGGAACAAGTGAAGGCGGTGACCAAGACTTGAATGAAACGGGTGAGAAGCATGTATTTAACCGCTTCAACCCATCTGTTGGTTTAACATATGCCGTTAATGAATCATTAACAGCTTATGGTAGTTATAGTGAATCAAACCGTGCACCAACTCCTTCAGAATTAACCTGTGCTGATGCAGATAATCCGTGTTCATTACCTAACTCTTTCTTAGCTGATCCACCGTTAGATGACGTTGTGGCTAGAACAATTGAAGCGGGTCTTCGTGGTGATGCAGCCAGTGGTTCTATAAACTGGAATGCGAATGTGTACTACACTGAGTTAAAAGATGATTTATTCTTTTTCCCAGCAACAGAAGAAGATCCTGCTGATCCACGTTTGAATGTTGGTATCTTTGATAATATCGATAAAACGGCTCGTGCTGGACTTGAATTAGGTTTATTCGGTGCAGCTGAAAAGTTTGATTGGTTTGCAAACTACTCTTACGTTCGAGCAACATTTGAAGATGAGTTCCAATATGCTCGTGAAGTTGAGGATAACCTAGAAACATTTACTGTTAAGGATGGCGATCGCTTACCTGGGATCCCCGCTCATAATGTTAAATTAGGTGTTGATTATCACTTTAACCAGCAGTTTACTCTGGGCGTAACAGCTTCATATCACTCTAGTCAGTATTACCGAGGTGATGAAGCCAATGTTGATAAGAAAATAGCAGCGTATAAAGTGGTTAATATGCATGCTCGTTACAAACTAAATGATTCATTCCAGTTCTTTGCCAAAGTAGATAACTTATTTGATAGTGAGTACGAAACATTTGGTTTATATGGTGAACCTGATGAAGCGCCAGGATTTGATTTTGAAGATCCACGTTTTGTTGGCCTAGGTGCACCACGTGCAGGTTGGATTGGATTTAAGCTTTCAATGTAATCTAAGCGAAATAAAGATGATCTAAATCAAAGCCGGAGCATATTACATGCTCCGGCTTTGTTTTTTTATGTACAATTTTTAGAGATTCGAACTATGAATCTCAATTTCATTCACATTAAGGATATAAATAGACGATGAAAACTAAGTCTTTAGTTACAGGTGCATTATTAGTTTTGAGTACGAGTGTTTTTGCAGGTGAAAACCCACATCAATTTGAAAAATGTATGGCCTCTGCTTTAGAAGAGCGACCAGGTAACATTGTGAAAGTTGAATTTAAAAATGAGGAAGGTGGTCATTTTTATGAATTTGATATTAAAGGTAATGATGGAGCAGACTGGGATCTAGAGTGTAATGCTCACCGTGGTTTAATTTCAGAAATTGAACGTGAAGTAGACAGTGTCACCCACCCATTATTTAAAGCGAAAGCTAAAGTAAGTGAAGCAGATGCTCGTGCAATAGCATTAGCGATTCACCCAGGTGAAATCACTGAAGTTGAGTATGAAATTGAATCAAATGGTGCTGCATCATATGAGTTTGATATTGACACAACATTGAATCAAGAAATGAAAGTAGAAGTCGATGCTACAACAGGTGAAATTGTTGAAGCCAATCGTGAGATTTGGCAGATTGGTCTAGAGTAAGAATTTATTTTAAAAAAGCGGCAGTGCTATGATGGCTCTGCCGCTTTTTTATGTCTGACATAAGTGATTAAACAAAGCGCATGGATAAATCGATAGCTTGAACATCTTTCGTCAGAGCACCGATAGAAATGCGGTCAACGCCGGTTTCAGCTATTTTCCGAATACTCGCTAAGGTAATGCCTCCTGAGGCCTCAAGTTGTGCTTGGCCTTGTGTGATCTCAACAGCCTTGCGTAGTGCTGGAACATCAAAATTATCAAGTAGAATAATATCGGCTTTTGCTGCTAAAGCTTGCTCAAGTTCCTCAAAGTTCTCGACTTCAACTTCAATGCTAATCTCGGGGTGCAGTGTACGTGCTTGGCTAATAGCTGCTGAAATAGATCCACTTGCATTAATATGGTTTTCTTTAATCAGAATACCGTCATAAAGCCCTATCCGATGGTTATAACCACCACCACAAAGCACGGCATATTTTTGTGCAAGTCGTAAACCTGGGATCGTTTTACGCGTATCTAGGACTTGAACATCTAAGTCCGAAACTAAATCGGCATAACGTTTACTTAGGCTAGCAGTAGCAGATAATGTTTGCACAAAATTCATTGCTGTCCGTTCACCTGTTAATAAGGATCGTGCTGATCCTGATAGGCTACAAATGACATCATTCTCGCGCAAGTCTTCACCATCAGAATAGAACCAGTTAATTTTAATGCCGCTATCTATTTGTGAAAACACCGCCTCTAACCATTTTTTTCCACATAAGGTCGCATTTTCACGGCTAATAATCTGTGCGGTTGCGATCGTATCTCTAGGTATTAAATCAGCAGTTAAATCTTGTTGACCTACATCCTCTTGTAATGCTAGTTTTACTTGTTCTTGTATTAGTTGTGTGGATATTAGATTGTCTACAGCCATAATCATTATTATTTGTTTGAAGTACGGAAGGACGTAGGGTAACTCTTGAAAGCACAATTATCACTCTTTTTAGCTTATTTTTTAAATAGTGCACGGGATCTGGCTTCCATTATCGTGGTGATTGCCTTTTTTCAGCTAGTGGTTTTACAGCAGCCAATTCCTAATCTTGATGATATCTTAGTGGGTGTTTTCTTAGTGATGCTGGGCTTGACCTTTTTCATTCGAGGTCTCGAAATGGGTTTGTTTCCTATTGGTGAAAGTATGGCGTATGCCTTTGCTCGTAAAGGAAGTGTGTTCTGGCTATTACTGTTTGCTTTTTGCTTAGGTTTCGGTACTACGGTTGCGGAACCTGCTTTAATTGCCGTTGCCCAAGAAGCTGCCAATGTGGCGGCTATCGGCGGGGTTATTGAGCATACCGATGCGGCAATGAATAGCTATGCCACAGGATTACGCTATACCGTAGCAGTGTCAGTAGGCTTTGCCATCTTAATTGGTGTCTTGCGGATTCTAAAAGGATGGCCGATTCACTATCTGATCATTTCCGGTTATGCAGGGGTTGTATTAATGACCACCATTGCTCCAGCAGAAATTATTGGTATTGCCTATGATTCAGGTGGGGTAACAACATCTACCATCACAGTGCCTCTGGTGACTGCTTTAGGTGTTGGTTTAGCTTCAAGTATTAAAGGTCGTAATCCAATGGTGGATGGATTTGGTTTAATTGCCTTAGCATCGTTAACACCAATGATCTTTGTCATGGCCTATGGAATGATGTTCTGATGGATTTTCTGCTCACTCTTGCCAATGGCTTATTAACAACATTAAAAGATGTGGTGCCTATTGCCGCTATTATTTTTGGTTTTCAGTTATTGGTCATTAGAAAGCCAATCCCTAATCTTAAAAAAGTGTTATTTGGCTTCTTTTATGTCTTGATTGGTTTGGTCCTATTCCTACAAGGTTTAGAGCAAGCTTTATTCCCAATTGGTAAGTTAATGGCATCACAGTTAACGGATCCTGATTTTATTTATGCCGGACTTTCTTCTATACCTGATGTGGTTCATTGGGCAGATTATATGTGGGTTTATGTCTTTGCTGCTGCTATTGGTTTTTCTACTACGATTGCTGAGCCATCTTTACTGGCAGTTGCAATTAAGGCTGAAGAAGTATCGGGTGGCGCTATATCAACATGGGGTTTACGTATTGCTGTGGCAATAGGTGTTGCTGTGGGAATTTCTCTAGGAACATTTAGAATTATCACCGGTACGCCATTGCATTATTACATTATGGTGGGCTATGTCATTGTGATCATTCAGACTTTTTATGCCCCCAAATTAATTATTGCCTTAGCGTATGACTCAGGTGGCGTAACCACCTCTACGGTAACAGTGCCTTTAGTCGCTGCACTAGGACTAGGTTTAGCATCAACTGTACCGGGACGAAGTCCTTTATTAGATGGTTTTGGCTTGATTGCTTTTGCTAGTTTATTTCCCATTATGAGTGTTATGGCTTATGCCCAATTATCAGAATGGAAAGAGAAGAAACGAGGAAATAAAGACAATGAGGAGACAATGTAATGCACTTTAAATTAATTATATGTTTTGTAGAAGATAGTAAAACAGATGATGTACTTGATGCTGCAAGAGAAGCAGGTGCAACAGGATCGACGATTATCAACAATGCGCGTGGTGAAGGTGTAAAGCAAAGTAAAACCTTCTTCGGACTGAGCCTTGAAACTCAGCGAGATGTGGTGTTATTTCTTGTTGAAGAACACTTAAGTCGTCATATCTTAGAGACAATTGAAACAGCAGGGCAGTTTGATGAAAAACCAGGCACAGGGATAGCAATTCAGATTGATGTTGAGGATGCTGTAGGTGTCAGCCACCAAATTCAAACATTACAAAATATGGTAGGGGAAGAAATCTAAATGAAACCAAGAGAAATAATAAGAATTCGTGATGTGATGAGACCTGCAATTGATATTGTCGATGGAATGACCACTATTTCAGATGCCCTGACCCAAATGGAGCATCTAAAAAATAAAATGCTAATAGTGGATAAACGTCATGAAGATGATGAATACGGTGTGGTGAGAATGTCTGATATTGCCCACCATGTTTTAGCCCAAGATAAATCACCTGATCGAGTCAATGTCTATGAAGTCATGATTAAACCTGCTATTACAGTCGATGCCTCCATGGATATTCGCTATTGTGCTCGTTTATTTGAGCGGCTAAAACTGTCTAGAGCACCTGTTATGGAAGACGGTAAGTTAGTGGGTGTAGTCAGCCTGACCAGAATGGTTTTAAAAGGCATTAGGAAGTAAGTTTTGCAGCTAGATAGCCAACTTGGCTTATTGAAAAATACTTGCTTTCATCCTTCTCCAAATCAAGATGAACGACCTGATGTGGATGATATTAGTGGCATTGTGATCCACAATATTAGTTTACCGCCTGGTGACTTTGGTGGCGGCTGGATAGATGACCTGTTTTTAAATAAATTGGATCCAGGTGCCCATCCTTATTTTGAACAAATAGCCGATCTAAAAGTCTCAGCTCATATACTGATTAGACGCAGCGGGGAAGTGATTCAGTATGTTCCCTTTCATCAACGCGCATGGCATGCTGGTGTATCAAAATGGCAGGGACGTGAACGCTGCAATGATTTCACTATTGGAATTGAGTTAGAAGGAAGTGATGAGCAGCAGTTCGAAGAACAACAATATACTGTGCTTATTGATGTTATTTCTGCACTACAAACACACTATCCTCAATTAAACAGAGATAAAATAACGGGTCATAGTGATATTTCACCAGGCCGTAAAACTGATCCGGGACCTTATTTTGACTGGGCCAGATTAACTAATTTGCGATCAAGTTAAATGAGGCTTTAATGGATCCAACCTCCTGTCGCCTGTAAGGGACTGAGATCTTTTTCAGTATTAACCCACGCGATAAGTGCTGTTGTTTTTGCCGGAAAAGTCATAGAAGGTAAAGGGGTAGAAGAACTAATATAATCTCCATCTCTCGATAGGGTCATAACTCGTTGTTGATAGCTTAAAACCACAAAATCATGTTTTAGAATACGACCTCTATTTTCGCCTTGTTTAACATCAGTGTTCAAATTAAAACCGACTATCGCAATATTTAAAATAAGCTTAAGGCTGCGACTAGTGAGAGCTTGGTATTGGGCACTGATAAGCTTGTCATTTAATTCTATACTAAGTCTACCCGCAGCTATAGGAGATAAGGGCTTTACAGTGTCGTCACTATACCATGATGTCCATTCCTGCCCATTTAGAATCATTGCGGGTGTATAGATGCTGGACAGATTATTTTGCAGATTATACTGACGCTGGCGTTGAGTATACTGTGATTGGGCAAAGGGATCTTTCCAACCGATATAATCCCAGTAATCAACATGAAAGGCGATGGGAATAAAGGTCGACCAAAGGCCGGGGGCTTCTTTAAGTGAATTTAACCACTTATCTGCTGGGGGACAGCTGCTACATCCTTCAGATGTATACAACTCTATAAGGCTAACCTGAGTGTGTTCACTGATGAATGATTGTGCAAAGATTGGAGAGTGAGTGAAGCTGAGTGAGAGTAGGGTGAACAGTTTGATAAGACTTGCGGTATATTTCATTTTTTCTCCAATCTATTTTAGAGTGGGAATACTTTGAAATAAATGAAGCGTCAGAGTAGATCTGACGCTTCATTATCAGTCGTGACTATTTTGTAATAGCAATTAACTCAATTTCAAAGATTAAAGTTTCGTTAGGACCAATTGGTGAACCAGGACCGGCACCTTGAGGACCATAAGCGATATCTGCAGGAAGAACGATTTCCCACTTAGCGCCTTCTTTCATTAATTGTAATGTTTCTACCCAACCAGCAATAACGCGAGTCACAGGGAATGTAGCAGGTTCACCACGATCATAAGAACTATCAAATACAGTACCGTCTAATAATGTACCTTTGTAGTGAACAATTACAGTGTCTTCAGCAGTAGGGATTGCGCCATCGCCTTCAGTAACAACACGGTATTGAAGACCACTTTCTGTTGTTTTAACACCTTCTTTTTTAGCATTTTCAACTAAGTAAGCTTGAGAAATTTCTTGCTTAGCATTCATTGTTGCAGCTAATTCTTGTGCTTTCTTTTGTTGGAATGCACCAATTACTTTCTCAGCTATTTCTTGATCAAGTTGTGGCTGTTTACCAGCAAACATATCTGCAACACCTGCAGTAAAAGCATCCATTTCCAAGTCAACGCCTTCAGCCATCATGTTTTGTCCAACTTGAATGCCGAAGATATAGCTTAATTGTTGTTTTTCTGTGTCTAGTTTAGCGGCGTTATCAGCCATTACAGGAGCTCCAAATAAAAAGGGAATAAGTAAAAGTGTTTTTAAATTCATTTCATAGTCTCTAAAAAGTCAATAATGATTTTGTCTAAAGTCATCAATAGTGATGCTAGCTTAGTTAGTACGCAACAAATCGATAAAGTTCAGCAAGCGCGGATTATCTCATAAAAATTAATTAAAGATCACAGATAATAACTTAGTTTTATACTTGGTTATTACTTCAATTGAGACTATAATGGTGCCAATTAGGAGGGGCACTATGTTACGCATGAGTAAATTAACAGATTACGGCATTGTCATGATGAGTCATTTGGCATCAAAAACATACCAAAAACATAGTGCTCATACTTTGGCAGAAGCAGTAAAAATGCCGTTACCAACGGTAAGAAAGGTATTAAAGGTACTGTCTCATGGTGGATTGTTAACATCAGAGCGAGGCGCACAAGGCGGCTATAATTTAAGTCGCAATCCTAAACAAATATCAGTGGCTGATATTATTACTGCGATTGAAGGGCCGATTGCATTAACAGAATGTGCGAGTACAGAAAGTCATTGTGAGCAAGAATCGCATTGCGATGTACAAACAAACTGGGCACGCATTAATAATGCTGTTTCTCATGCCCTCGATGACGTTAAATTATCAGATATGTTGCTACCGCAATCATCTGGAGAAAGCCCAATACATTTTTATCCAGCATCAGAAAAAGTGGATAGCACAACATTATATAACGGCGGGTTAAATGGCTGAACAAGATCAAATAGATGAAGTCTTAGCATCAGATTATCAGGCAGGTTTTGTCACTGATATTGAAGCTGACAGTTTGCCAGTAGGTTTGAGTGAGCAGACGGTACGTGATATTTCACGAATTAAAGGTGAACCTGAGTTTTTATTAGAATGGCGCTTACAAGCTTATCGTCATTGGTTAACACTTGAAACCCCTGAGTGGGCACATGTGAACTATCCTGAAATCGATTATCAAGAGATTAGTTACTATTCTGCACCGAAGAAAAAAACGGATGGCCCTAAAAGTCTAGATGAAGTCGATCCAGAATTATTACGGACTTATGAAAAGCTCGGCGTGCCATTAGATGAACGTGCTCGGCTAGCGGGTGTTGCCGTTGATGCTGTATTTGATAGTGTTTCTGTTGCGAATACCTTCCAAGATAAATTAGCTGAAGACGGCATTATCTTTATGCCTTTTTCTAAAGCAGTACATGAACATCCAGAGTTAATCAAAAAATATTTGGGCAGTGTGGTGTCGTATAAAGATAATTTTTACGCGGCATTAAATTCAGCTGTATTTAGTGATGGTTCCTTTGTTTATATTCCAAAAGGCACGCGTTGCCCAATGGAATTATCGACCTATTTCAGAATCAATGCTGCTAATACAGGGCAGTTTGAGCGAACTTTGATTATTGCTGATGATGACTCATATGTTAGCTATCTAGAAGGTTGTACCGCTCCGATGCGTGATGAAAATCAATTACACGCGGCCGTAGTAGAGCTTGTTGCACATGACCGTGCAGAGATTAAATATTCAACAGTACAAAATTGGTATCCCGGCGATGAGAACGGCGTGGGTGGAATTTTCAACTTTGTAACAAAACGTGCAGCTTGTCGTGGTATTAGTTCAAAAGTCTCTTGGACTCAAGTAGAAACAGGATCAGCAGTCACGTGGAAATATCCAAGTGTTATCTTGCAAGGTGATAATTCTGTCGGTGAATTCTATTCAGTCGCTGTGACGAATAATATGCAACAGGCTGATACCGGTACTAAGATGGTTCATTTGGGGAAAAATACTAGCTCAACTATTATCTCTAAAGGTATTTCGGCTGGTCGTTCTCAAAACTCATATCGTGGTCTAGTTCGGGTTGGTCCTAATGCTGAAAAAGCCCGAAATTATACAGAATGTGATTCTTTGTTAATGGGTGACCAGTGTGGTGCTCATACCTTCCCTTATATCGAAGTGAAGAATCCAACAGCTCATGTTGAACATGAAGCTTCCACCTCTAAAATTAGTGAAGATCAATTGTTTTACTGTAAGCAACGCGGCTTAGATGTGGATGATGCAGTGTCAATGATTGTTAATGGTTTTTGTAAACAAGTCATGCGTCAATTACCAATGGAATTTGCCGTTGAAGCTCAAAACCTATTAAGTCTTTCACTAGAAGGATCTGTCGGCTAGACCGACCTCGAAATAAAAGAGATATACATAATGTTAGAAATTAAAAACCTCCATGCCAGTGTTGATGGTAAAGAAATCTTACGCGGAATTAACCTAACGGTAAATGCCGGTGAAGTTCATGCGATTATGGGACCGAATGGTGCCGGTAAAAGTACGCTGTCCAATGTTCTAGCGGGCCGTGATGGTTATGAGATCACCCAAGGTGAAGTGATTTATAAAGGTGATGACTTATTAGCTTTAGCAGCAGAAGAGCGTGCTCAAGCAGGGGTGTTTTTAGCATTTCAATATCCTGTTGAAATCCCTGGCGTGAGTAATATTTATCTACTGAAAGCCGCCCTCAATGCGGTACGAAAATATCAGGGCTTAGATGATTTAGATGCGATCGACTTTTTAACATTAGTACGCAGTAAATTAGAGCTTGTTCAGATGGATGAAGAGTTTCTTCATCGTGGTGTCAATGAAGGCTTCTCTGGTGGTGAGAAAAAACGTAATGAAATATTACAGATGGCTTTATTAGAACCGTCTCTTGCTATTCTTGATGAAACTGATTCGGGACTTGATATTGATGCTTTAAGAACAGTTTCTGATGGTGTAAATGCTTTACGCAGTGATGATCGTTCCATTGTAATGATTACCCATTATCAACGCTTGCTTGACTATATCGTTCCTGATTTTGTCCATGTTTTATCGGAAGGGAAAATTGTTAAAACGGGCGATAAAGAATTAGCAAAAGAATTAGAAAAAACAGGCTATAGCTGGGTAAATGAAGGACAGCCTGCATGAAAATGTTAACTGATTTGGCAACGCCTTTTGTCAATATTGCTGAGCAATCAAGTTTAGAAGCTAATGATAATGCTTATGTACACACCTTAAGACTGAAAGCGTTAAAAGAGTTTAATAATAGTGGTGTGCCAGCTAAAAAAGAAGAAGATTGGAAATACACTAGTTTATGGGATTTTTCTCAGCAAGAGTTTACGCATAGCTCGCAGAAAAATACGCTATCAGTAACGGATGTTGAGAAGCTTGCATTATTAAATCAGGCTTACCGGATTGTTATTGTTGATGGTGAGTTTTCGAGCACTTTATCTTCTTTTGAAGATTTAGCTGAAGGTGTAGTCATTACATCATTAATGGATGGATTAGCACCGGTCGAAACACATCTCGGTCAGCAAATTGATATTGAAAAAGCAGGTTTTAATGCACTAAATACATTAATGATGAATGATGGTGTAGTCATTACAGTTGCAGCAGATGTGCATGTAGAAAAGCCCATTGAATTACTAGTGATTAATTCTGGAACAACAGATAATTTAGCGATTCATAACCGCCATTTAATTGTCTTAGAAAAAAATAGCCAAGCAACAGTGATTGAACATTATGTTGGCTTAAAGGATATTGCAGCTTTTACCAATGTAGTGACTGAGGTTGTTTTAGCTGAGCAGACACAATTGAATCATTATAAATTGCAGCAAGAGTCAAGCAAGACAATTCATATAGCAACATTGGCCGCAAAACAAGCGGCGGGTAGTCAGTGGATCAGTAGTAGCATTTCTTTAGGCGCTAAGCTTGCTCGTAATGACGTTCATACGCAATTACTAGGAGAACAAGCACATGTACAAATGGATGGCTTGTATTTACCTATCAATGAACAGCATGTAGATTTTCATACTCGAATTGATCATGCGGTGCCGAATACAACAAGTGAAGAGCTGTTTAAAGGTGTGTTAGATGATGATAGCCATGCGGTCTTTAATGGTAAAGTTATTGTTCATAAAGATGCCCAAAAAACTGATGCAAATCAGCAAAATCATAATTTATTATTATCACGCGCCTGTGCGATTGACAGTAAACCTGAAATGGAAATTTATGCTGACGACGTGAAGTGTGCTCATGGTAGTACGGTAGGGCAGCTAAATGAAGATCATTTATTCTTTTTGCGAGCCCGTGGTTTAGATGAAGTCAGTGCTCGTAGTTTATTGACTTATGCTTTTGCTGTAGATGTATTAGATCGAATTGAGAATGATGAACTTCGTCAGGCGTTATCCCTAGTGATTGAACAGCGTCTACCACAAGGTGGACAATAGAGATGATAGATATTCAAGCCGTTAGAAATGATTTTCCTATACTTCATCAGAATGTAAATGATCATCCATTAGTCTATTTAGATAATGCAGCAAGTAGTCAAAAACCACTTCAAGTTATTGATGCAGTAGCCAATTATTATAAGGAAGATAATGCTAATGTTCATCGCGGTGTACATCGTTTAAGTCAACGAGCCACTGATGCCTATGAAGGTGCACGTTCTAAAGTACGCGGGTTTTTAAATGCAGCATCAGATAAAGAAATTGTCTTTGTTCGAGGTGCTACAGAAGCGGTGAACTTGATTGCACAGAGCTTTGTGCGACCTATGCTCAATAAAGATGATGAGATCCTGATTAGTCATATGGAACACCACGCTAATATCGTACCGTGGCAGATGTTATGTGAACAAACAGGCGCTAAGCTAAAAGTTATTCCAATGACAATGGCTGGTGATCTTGATTTATCAACATTAGATGATTTATTGAATGAGCGAACTAAAATTTTAGCTGTAGGCCATGTCTCTAATGCATTAGGAACCGTCAATCCAATCAAAGACTTGATTAAGAAGGCACATGCTAAAGATATTCCGGTGCTTATTGATGGCGCTCAAGCTGTTCCTCATTTAACGGTTGATGTCCAAGATCTTGATTGTGATTTTTATGTCTTTTCTGGACATAAAATGTTTGCTCCAACAGGTATTGGAGCGCTCTATGGTAAACAATCGTTACTAGATGCTATGCCTCCTTGGCAAGGTGGCGGTGACATGATTTTATCGGTGAGTTTTGAACATACTCAATACAATGAATTGCCTTATAAATTTGAAGCAGGCACACCGAATATTGCTGGTGCAATTGGTCTAGGTGCTGCAATTGATTATATGCAGGGCTTAGGTATCAGTAAGATTGCCCAATATGAGCATGATTTATTAGTTGCGGCAACGGAAAAAGTGTCAGCAATGGATGGTATTAGGATTATAGGTACAGCAAAAGAAAAAGCTAGTGTGTTGTCATTTATGATTGATGGTGTTCACCCTCATGATGTGGGTACAATCTTTGACCAACAAGGTGTCGCGATTAGAACCGGCCATCATTGTGCTCAACCGGTCATGCAGTTCTACGGAATACCTGCAACAGCACGTGCCTCTTTTGCTTTTTATAATACGATGGAAGAAGTGGATGCATTAGTATCTGGAATTAAAAAAGTACAGGAGCTTTTTGCATGAGTAGTGCAGATTTAAGAGATCTCTATCAACAAGTGATTATGGATCACAATAAAAAACCGCGAAATTTTCATGAAATGGATGATGCAAATCATCTTGCACATGGTAACAATCCATTATGTGGTGATGCATTAGTTGTCTTTGTAAAATTGGATGGTGATGTGATTGCTGATGTCAGTTTTCAAGGTAGTGGTTGTGCCATATCGGTTGCCTCCGCTTCTTTGATGACAGAAGCCCTAAAAGGTAAAACACTTGAGCAAGCAGAGCATATCTACCAAGAAATGCACAAGCAATTAACCGGTGAAGACTTCGAACAAGCCGTATTAGGAAAACTAGAAGTGTTGGGCGGTGTTAAAGAGTTTCCAGCGCGAGTTAAATGTGCAACATTATCATGGCATACCATGCATACTGCATTAGATAATGATCATGATATTTCAGTGACGACAGAATAAGGGTTGGCGATGAGTGAAGAATACTTTGAAGTAAGTGCTGAAGAGTTAAAAGAAGATGTGATCGCTATGTTGGAAACGATTTACGATCCTGAAATTCCTGTTAATATTTATGAACTGGGTTTAATCTACGATATTACAATCAGTGATACATTTAATGTTGATATTAAAATGACGCTAACGGCACCAGGTTGTCCTGTTGCTCAATCTTTTCCTGGTGATATTGAAGCTAAAGTAGCCACTGTTCCTAGCGTGAATGAAGTGAGTGTGGAATTAGTTTGGGATCCACCTTGGACAAAAGACCTAATGAGTGAAGCGGCTCAATTACAATTAGGCATGTTTTAGAAAAGTAACTGAAGTCGATTTAGTGTCGGTTTCACTACACATCATGATTCGTTATTACATCTACTAGCCGATTGAATAGGTCAAATTAAGTCGTATGCATTTCTTTGACTTCTTCATACTCAATAGGTGAGGAGTCATTGTCTGTCGTGGGAAGGTGAATAATAGAATTTTATATTACAAGGCAGTGTATTGCCCTAGAGTTAAGCATGATATGATACGCATCAATGTTATCTTTAAATAAAATCTTTGATAAATTCAGTAAAAAGAAGCCACGTATTCGAGGTCATAGTTTAACTGCTAGCCTTGAACCTATAGTTGTTCCTCGTTCTGAACATACAATCTCACGCAAACAAATTAGCTCAGCTGCTTTGAAGGTTTTATATGGCCTAAAAGAAGCAGGCTATGAGGCTTATTTAGTGGGCGGCTGTGTGCGAGATCTTTTGCTAGGGCATGAACCAAAAGATTTTGATGTGGCAACAGATGCCTCACCGGAACAAGTGCATAAAGTCTTTAGACGCAGCCAGTTAATTGGTCGTCGCTTTAAGTTAGTGCATGTTCGCTATGGCCGTGAAATCATTGAAGTGGCTACTTTTAGAGCCCCGCCAGAAGCAGACCAGCATATTGATGGTGCCGGTCGTATCATGCGTGATAATGTATATGGAACCTTAGAGCAAGATGCTGCCCGCCGTGATTTTACTATCAACGCACTGTATTACAATATTCGTGATTTTTCTATTATTGACTATATGGGGGGAATTGCCGATTTAAAAGAGGGCAAGATCAAACTCATAGGGGATGTTGAAACACGTTATCGTGAAGATCCTGTACGTATGCTCCGTGCAATACGTTTTGTAGGTAAATTAGGCTTAGTGTTGGATGAGGATACCGAGCGTCATATTCCTTTACTGGCACATTTGTTAACAGATATTCCTGCTGCCCGCTTATTTGATGAATCTTTAAAACTCTATTTAACTGGCAATGCGGCTGTAACACATGAGTTACTGTGCCATTACCATGTCTTTGAACAGTTATTCCCTCAAACAGATAAAGTACTGCATACAGAGAAAGATCATTATCCTCGTACATTATTGATTAAAGCGTTAGAAAATACGGATAAACGTATTGATGAAGGCAAACCTATTACACCTGCATTTCTATTTGCAGCAATCTTATGGGAACCTGTTCGTCAACGCTGGCAAAAACATATTAGTCGAAATATCCCCGCCATTCCTGCATTACAGCGAGCAGCAACAGAAGTAATAGTTGAGCAAGTACAGCGTGTTGCAGTACCAAAGCGTTTTACTATTATGACGCGAGATATTTGGACCTTACAGCCACGACTTGAGATGCGCGCTGGTAAACGAGCGTTTAGATTATTAACGCATCCGAAATTTAGAGCAGGTTATGATTTTTTATTATTACGAGCAGAGTCGGGCGAAGAGTTAAGCGAATTATCTGAGTGGTGGACTGAGTTTCAATTTGCTGAAGAATCTCAGCAGCAGACCATGGTCAATAATCTTGCCCCTAAAGTAGGAGCAAAACGAAAACCCCGCCGACGCCGTCGAAAAAAACCTGCTGCGAAGACAGAATAATGGATAATGTTTTTATTGGTTTAGGTAGCAATTTAGCCGATCCTGAGGGACAAATTAAAGCAGCGATTTCAGCATTGGATTCTTTGGATGAAGTGTCGGTTATAAAACAATCATCTTTATATTCTAGTCCGCCAATGGGGCCCCAAGACCAACCGGATTATATTAATGCTGTGGTTGAAATAGAGACCACGTTGTTTGCTCATAAATTATTAGATAGCTTGCAAGAGATTGAATTGCAACAAGGGCGGGTACGACAACGCCATTGGGGTGAACGAACATTAGATTTAGACCTATTAATGTATGGGAAAAATATTCTTGATGATGAGCGCTTATCTGTACCTCACCCAGGCATTTCAACCCGATCATTTGTATTATATCCACTGGCTGAGATAGCACCAGAATTAACAATACCCAGCGTTGGAAAGATTGCAGAGTTGCTTAATTCCTGCCCTTTAGATGATCTTAAACGTATGGAATAAAGATGGAAATAGTATCATCACCACATCAATATATTGTTGTTGAAGGGCCTATTGGCGCAGGGAAAACACATTTATCTAAACGTTTGGCTGAAAGCTTTTCTGGAACAACATTATTAGAGCAGCCAGAACTTAATCCTTTCTTGGAAAAGTTTTATTTACACCCCCAGCAGTCAGCATTGCCAACCCAACTTAGCTTTTTGATGCAACGAGTCAAATTAACTAAGACATTAGAGCAAGATGACTTGTTTACCGAGGTCAAAATTGCTGATTTTATGGTGGAGAAAGATCGTCTATTTGCTCAGGTAACCTTAGATGATGATGAGCTAGCTTTGTACAATATGGTTTATGATAATTTAACACTGCAACATAGAAAACCAGACTTAGTTGTATACTTACAAGCACCACTAACCGTATTAAAGTCACGAGTATCTCAACGAGGAATCGGTTATGAGCAACGGATCGAAGATGCCTACTTACAACGACTAACCGACACTTATGCTGAGTTTTTCCATTATTATGAAGACGCACCCGTATTAATAGTAAACGCAGAACATATTGATTTAGTGAACAATGAGCAAGATTATCAAAACTTATTAGAACAAGTTTTAACCATACAAAGTGGTCGACAATATTACAATCCATTGCCAATTAAAGAGAAATAGACTATGAGCCGCTTAAATTTAACCCGTCTACGTAAGATGAAAGCAGAAGGTAATAAAATAGCCATGCTAACGGCTTATGATGCGAGTTTTAGCTATGTTTTAGAGCAAGCTGGTGTTGATGTTATATTGGTAGGGGATTCACTTGGAATGGTGATTCAAGGGCAAGAAAGTACCTTACCCGTGACGATTGATGACATGGTCTATCACACTGCAAATGTGGTACGAGGGACTGAAACGGTCTTTGTAATAGCAGATATGCCTTTTATGAGCTATTCGAATAGTGAGCAAGCCATTGCTAATGCAGCTATCTTGATGGCGGAAGGCGGAGCCCAAATGGTTAAACTGGAAGGGGGAGCCATTGTTGCTGATATTATTCAGCAGTTAACACAAAGAGGGATCCCCGTCTGTGCTCACCTAGGTTTATTGCCACAATCTGTCAATAAACTAGGTGGTTACCGAGTTCAAGGACGTGATGACGAGGGTGCTACAGAATTAATTGCTGATGCCAGACTACTTGAAAAATCAGGTGCTGATTTAATTGTATTGGAGTGTGTTCCAGCAGCATTAGCCTCTCGAATTAGCCAAGCGGTTGAAATTCCTGTTATTGGTATTGGTGCTGGCTCAGACTGTGATGGTCAAGTCTTAGTCTTATACGATATGTTGGGACTGAGTATTGGTAAACGACCACGATTTAGTCATGATTTTTTAGCTGATACGGGTGCTATCCCTGCTGCGGTGACTAAATATGTTCAGGATGTAAAGTCAGGCCAATTTCCGACTAGCGAGCAACAATATTGATGCTGACAGTTGCAAGGCTTACAGATTTAAGGCTACAGATAAAACAATGGCGGCAACAAAATTTAACGATTGCATTTGTGCCGACAATGGGCAACTTACATGCAGGTCACCTTTCTCTGGTTAAACAGGCGCAACAACTCGCAGATAAAGTGGTGGTTAGTATTTTTGTGAACCCACTACAATTTGATGATAAAGCCGATCTCAGTGCCTACCCACGCACATTGGCAAATGATACGGCTTTATTGACGTCTATTGCCTGTGATCTTGTTTTTACCCCGACTGTTGCTGAAATGTATCCCAATGGCATGGAAGACCATACCAATGTCGTTGTGGCTAATATGGATGATAAATTATGTGGTTTGAAACGCCCAGGACATTTTGATGGTGTGGCCACGGTTGTGCTGAAGTTACTCAATATGGTGCAAGCTGATATCGCGGTCTTTGGTGAAAAAGATTACCAGCAATTATTGTTAATCAAGACATTGGTTAGCGATTTAAATCTAGCGATCGATATTGTTGGCGGTGAAACATACCGAGAAGAAAATGGATTAGCGATGAGTTCGCGTAATCAATATTTGACGCTGCAACAGCGTGAGCAAGCTGCGGCTATTTATCAAAGCTTATTGGCCATTAAAGAGCAGTTAGAAAAAGGTAATAAAGCGTTTGCAGAACTGCAACAACACGCGATAGAACACTTACAAAAACTAGGCTTTAAAGCTGATTATGTTGATATTCGCCGCGCAGATAATCTAGATTTTCCTTCAGAGGATGATAGCTCTTTAAGAATATTGCTTGCTGCACGTTTAGGAACGGCGAGATTAATCGATAATATCGCCTGTGATCTTGCTTGATGAGTTCTAAAAAGCGATAATATGACGTTACTTAACTATTGAATTCCTTGTAAATGCAGCTAACGTTACTTAAAACAAAATTACATCGTGCTTGTGTCACTCATTCTGAACTGGAATATGAGGGCTCGTGTGCGATTGATAGCAACCTGTTAGAAGCCGCTGGTATCCATGAATACGAGCAAATCCAAATCTACAATGTGGCTAACGGTGAGCGATTCACTACCTATGCTATTCGTGCTGAAGCAGGGTCAAATATCATTTCGATTAATGGTGCTGCCGCTCATAAAGCATCACCTGGTGATCGCATTATTATTTGTGCTTACACGGGAATGGATGAAAAAGAAGTCGCAACATTTAAACCCACATTAGTTTATTTGGATGAGAATAATGACATCATGAATAAACGTCATGCTATTCCTGTTCAAGCTGCTTAAACACTTAAATTTCCAAATAGCGTAAATACCGCTAATTACATTTAAATAGTTGAGACATCATCATGGAAAAAATATTTGAATCATTACTATGGAATAGTCGTTTTTCCGTATTAACAGCCGTGATAGCAAGTCTTATTGTTGCTTTTGCTATGTTTTATATGGCATCGGTTGATGCCTATTTTATGATTTCTCACTTAGGTGAGTATTTATCAGCTGATCTCGTGGGTGCAGCTCGTGCTGACTTCCGCACAGAAACAGTCACTCATGTTGTTGAAATTATCGATGGTTATTTATTAGCCACGGTTCTGCTCATTTTCTCTCTCGGCTTGTATGAGTTATTCATCAGTAAAATTGAACAAGCAGAATCTTCGGAAACCCCGTCAGTACTAGCAATTAATAGTTTAGATGATTTAAAAACACGCTTAGGCCGTGTTATTTTGATGATTTTAATTGTTAACTTCTTTGAGCATGCAATTAGCATGGATTTTCATGGACCACTTGATTTACTTGCCTTGTCAGCTGGGATTCTTTTAATTGGCGCGACACTGTATTTATCTCATAAAGAAGATCACTAAGGTCAATTATCTTCCGTGGCATTTTTTAAACTTGTCACCACTGCCACAAAAACACATTTCATTTCGAGCTAATTTCACGGGCTCAAGAATGTCGCCATCAACGTAGAACCAGTGGTCGTCTTGTTTGATGAAGTTGGATCGTTCGTGTAGCTGGCCAATATCCGAACCGTGTTGATAAAAAGCAATAAATTCAACGGTGGCAGAATGCTCTTTACTTCGGTGCTTTATAAGCCTTAAACCTAACCAGTCTGTCTCTTTAATTGTTTGGCTGAGCGTTACCTCATCATCTGCTTGGCGTTGTTGTGGCTGTAGTGTGTTGATGAGATAGCTAGGAAGCTTCATCACAAAAGCACAATAACGTGAGCACATTAACTGCTCTGCACTAGTGGCATGAGTTGTTCCTAGATGTAAAGGCTGACAACAAGATTGGTAGCGTCGCCCACTTAGACAGGGGCAGATAGTATTAGAAGACATTAAGATGGCGTTATTTGTACTACATTCATCACTTCAAAGTCTAAACCAGCAATTTCTTCTGTACTTCGATAGTAAATTAAATCCACGCGGGCCCCTTTAAGTGAACGGTATTTTTTCTGGCGTTTGTATTTAAATGGCACATCATAGCCCGCTAATAGCACGGTATTATGCAGCCAACTCCCTACTTGACGTTGAACATGAGACCCAACTTTTTGCATCTTAGAGTGGATCAATTTGTTATTGTCAGCGAGGTGGTTTTTGAGTGATTTTGCCATTAACTTAATTTTTTATAACGTTGGTAAAGAATATTAACGCGCTCAACATAGACTTGAGTTTCTTTATAGGGAGGAATTCCTCCATATTTCTTTACGGCACCGGGCCCTGCATTATAGGCGGCAGTTGCCAGGTTTATATTGCCGTCAAATTCGCGTAATAATTGAGCTAAATATTTAACGCCACCCTGAATATTTTGCTGTGGATTTAAAGCATTGTTCACACCAAGCTGTTTCGCCGTTGCAGGCATCAGCTGCATAAGACCTTGTGCACCAGCAGGAGAGACGGCTTTAGCTTTGAATGCGGATTCAGCATGAATTAGTGCCCTGACTAGGGCGGGGTCAATCTGGTAACGACTGGCTGTTCGCCTAACAATGCTGTCATAGTCTTTAGTATTTAGTTTTACATTATGCCAATTGATCTTTGAGCCGGGATTACAGGCAAAGCAGTTGAACCGTAATACTTCAAAACTCACATCAGTAGGTCTTTGGTCAGAGAATGTTGGGATATCATTTGCTTCTGATTTATAGATGATCGTACTGCCAGTCGGACCTGTATTTGTCTGGTTAGAAAATTCGATGGTGCCATCACTATCTCTTTGCTGACTAATAGTATTAGCAGCCGAGAGAGGGGGAAATAGGGTGACTAAGAGTGCAAAAAACAGAAGATTGGCTGATTTCATGACATTACTTAGGACTTATTTGAGAAGGGAATATCAGCAATCCTTTGTTTCCATTCTGCTGGGCCGGACTGATGGACTGACTCACCATGAGAATCTACCGCAACAGTCACGGGCATATTTTCAATATAAAATTCTCGAATAGCTTCCATGCCCATTTCTGCAAAGGCAATAACTCGAGATGATTTTATGGCTTTTGAAACAAGGTAGGCAGATCCTCCCACGGCAATTAAATAGGTGGATTGATGTTTTTTTATGGCTTCAATGGCAGCCGGTCCTCGTTCAGCTTTACCTATCATGCCTAGTAAACCTGTTTTATCTAACATCATCTCGGTAAATTTATCCATCCGAGTTGCAGTGGTTGGGCCTGCCGGACCGACAACTTCATTATTAACAGGATCAACAGGGCCCACATAGTAGATGAAGCGACCTTTAAAGTCTAAGCCTTCGGGTAATGACTCGCCATTGGCGAAGAGATCGGCTATTTTTTTATGAGCGGCATCTCGACCTGTTAATAAGTGGCCTGATAATAATAAGGTATCACCCGGCAGCCATTGATTAATCTCTTCTTGGCTCACGGTATCTAAATTAACGTGGCGTGTATTTTTAGCAGCAGTCCAAGTGATTTCAGGCCAGTCTGATAAGGACGGTGGAGTGAAGTGCGCTGGGCCACTACCATCTAAGTAAAAGTGAGTATGACGGGTGGCAGCACAATTAGGAATCATCGCTACAGGTAGTGATGCGGCATGAGTTGGGTAGTCAGATACTTTGACATCAAGTACGGTTGTTAAACCACCCAGTCCTTGAGCACCAATGCCAAGCTGATTTATTTTCTCATAAAGTTCAAGGCGGATTTTTTCAGCGGCTGTGTCTGCACCACGTTCAATTAAGTCATGAATATTGATAGGCTCCATTAATGACTCCTTAGCCATTAACATTGCTTTTTCGGCAGTACCACCCACACCAAGCCCGATAATACCAGGAGGGCACCAACCAGCTCCCATTTTAGGGACTGTTTCTAACACCCAATCAACTAGGCTGTCACTTGGGTTTAAAATAGTGAACTTGGCCTTATTTTCACTACCGCCACCTTTGGCAGCAATATGAACCTCTACTTTATCTCCCAATACTATTTCGGTATGGACAATGGCTGGCGTATTATCTTTTGTATTAGTCCGGCTACCGAGAGGGTCACTGACAACAGACGCACGTAATACATTCTCTGGATGATTATAGGCACGACGAACACCCTCATTGACCATTTGATCAATAGTTTGATTGCTCTCCCACTGCACACCCATTCCGACTTTAATAAACACGTTAACAATGCCGGTATCTTGGCAAATAGGTCGTTTATCTTCGGCGCACATTCTGGAATTAACTAGTATTTGTGCAATAGCATCTTTTGCGGCAGGTGATTGCTCCGCTTCATACGCCTTTGCCATAGCCTGAATAAAGTCTTTGGGGTGATAACAAGCAATGAACTGTAATGCATCTGTAATGCTATCTATAAAGTCATTTTTTTTGATTACAGTCATTGCTGTTTGAGTCCTTTGATTTACTTATCTGTCATGCGTGATTGTAGTTCCGAAATGATATCAGTAATATCAAATTCTTCAGCGTCACCACCTGCACGATTCTTGTATTCAATCATGCCTTTATCTAAACCACGCTCACCTAACATCAGACGGTGAGGAATCCCGATCAATTCCATATCGGCAAATGCAACACCTGGACGCAGACCTCGATCATCAATCAATACATCAAAACCAGCTTTAAGAAGTTGTTGATATATTTCTTCAGAGGCTTCACGAACACGTGTAGATTTATGTGCATTGATAGGCACCAATACGATTTCAAAAGGGGCAATAGCAGCTGGCCAAATAATACCGCGATCATCATGGTTTTGTTCGATTGCGGCAGCGACAACACGCGAGACACCGATACCATAACAACCCATAGTTAAAATCTGTGACTTACCGGTATCTGCTAATACGTTAGCATTCAGTTTTTTACTGTAGTTATCACCTAATTGGAAAATATGCCCCACTTCAATTCCACGGGCGATTCCTAATGTACCTTGGCCATCAGGGCTAGGATCGCCAGCGACTACATTACGTAAATCTGCTGTTTCAGCTTCTGCTAAATCACGACCCCAGTTAACACCAGTTAAATGCTGGTCATCTTTATTCGCACCACAAACAAAGTCAGCAACCTGAGCTGCACTGCGATCAACAATTACGGCAAGCTCTAAACCAACAGGGCCAACGGAACCAATATTCGCACCAGAGGCTTTAAGCACTTGTTCAGGCGTTGCAAAGGTAAGAGGTTCTGCTACTGCAGTTAGTTTCTCTGCTTTAATTTCATTAAGTTCATGATCACCACGTAATACTAATGCAACAACAGAACCTTCTTCCGTACCTTCAACTAATAATGTTTTGAGGCATTGTTGCGCTGGAATATTCAAAAACTCACTGACATCTTCAATGGTATGTTTCTTTGGCGTATCAACAACAGTCATGTCTTGCGATGCCGCAGGACGATCCCCACTGGGAACAATAGCTTCAGCTAATTCAACATTGGCGGCATAATCACTGCTATCACTAAAAGCAATATCATCTTCGCCAGAGCTGGCAAGGACATGGAACTCATGTGATTGTTCGCCACCAATACTGCCTGTATCTGCTTGAACAGGGCGGAAGTTCAAGCCAATGCGGTTAAAAATACGACTATAAGCTGCAAACATATTATCGTAGGTTTGTTGTAATGATTCATGATTAAGATGAAAAGAATAAGCATCTTTCATTAAAAATTCACGGGCACGCATCACGCCGAAGCGAGGTCGAATTTCATCGCGAAATTTAGTTTGAATCTGATAAAAAGTAATGGGTAACTGCTTATAACTACGAATTTCTTGGCGCACTAAATCGGTAATGACTTCTTCATGTGTAGGACCATAACAAAATTCACGATTGTGACGATCAGTGACGCGTAGTAGTTCAGGGCCATATTTTTCCCAACGAGCACTTTCCTGCCACAGTTCAGCCGGTTGAATAGATGGCATTAACAGTTCTTGCGCCCCCGCATTAGCCATTTCTTCACGAACGATCGATTCTACTTTGCGTAATACTTTTAGTCCCATTGGTAACCAAGTGTATAAACCTGATGCGAGTCGGCGGGTCAGTCCTGCTCGAAGCATAAGCTGATGGCTAATAACTTCTGCATCAGCGGGTGTTTCTTTAAGTGTTGCAATTAAAATTTGTGAAGTACGCATGTAGTGATGTAAACCTGTTGTTAGTGTGTTTGTTAAGCTTAATGAATAATGATTAAGCGATGTTTAAATAAGATTAAAAGGTGCTGTGATTCCAACCCCAATTCTGGCGTTCAGAATCAGTCATACTGATATAAATTCGGTCACCAGGAATACCTAAATGCTCGCTAATTAAGTTACAGAGAGCATCCGAGAAAGCGGGGCGGTTAGCAGGTAAGCCTAAGGCTCGATAATCCAAAAAGGCAGCGGGTGCATCACTGCCACCCATTAGCATAGATGCTTTGGCCTCTACCGCTACCATGACATAGCTCTCTGGCTTGTTTGCAGCGTTGGCTACAGTCTGGCTAGCGGCTTTGAGTAGCGCTGACTCATCAGAAATAGATTGGTTACTTACTATATTTAAATAAGGCATTGTATGCTCCTAGTATTCTTGGCAGTGTTGGTCTAATCGTTGTTGTATTTCAAGGATTTTTTCTTGACGTTGTTCTTCATTCGCTTCGGTAACATTGCCATCAGAATCGATCATTCTTCTACCAGGGTTGTTTTGATGCTGTTGTAGATTGTGTCGGTTAATTCGGCAAGATTCTTTATTTTGTTCATTAAGCTCTGCTTCATCTCGCGCTAGCTGGCGCTGTTGTTCACGCTCTTCATGAGTGCCTTCTTGCTGCTCAATGAGGTCTCTCAGTTTTTCTTGTGCAATAGCTGGGGCAATAGAAGGAGGAGGTGGAGCTTTAATTACTTGAGCATCTCGATCTCTAGGAGCCTGTTGCGAATAGTGGGTTTGACCATTATCATCTACCCATTTATAGACATCTGAAAAGCTAGTGCTAGAAAATAAAAGTAGTAATAACACTAGGTATCGATACTGTAGAGTGTGTGTAAACATATCTAATCCTAATTAAATAGAAACAATTCTACGCCAAAGCAGAGAATCATAAAATGCCTGACATTAAATCACCATTTGAAAAACATATTGAAATTACAGAGCAAGGATTGAATGCGGTCGATTTATTAGCAAATGAAACGGGATTATCAAAGCAAAAAATAAAACAAATAATGCAAAAAGGGGCTGTTTGGATTTCTAAGGGGAAAAAAACTCAGCGAATAAGACGGGCAAAAAAATCATTGCATCAAGGCGAAACACTTCATTTATATTATGACCAAGCCGTACTAGCTAAAGAACCGGCTGAACCACTATTGATGAGTGACGAAGGTCAGTACAGTGTATGGAATAAGCCCTATGGCTTACTTTCTCAAGGATCAAAATGGGGTGACCATTGCACGATTACACGTTGGGCAGAACAACATCTTAAACCTCAACGAGTGAGTTTCGTTGTGCACCGATTAGATCGTGCTGCAAATGGATTAATTATTATTGCTCATGAAAAAGGCGCGGCAGCGGCACTATCAACATTATTTCAACAACGTAAAGTAGAAAAACGCTATCAAATATGGGTGCATGGAGACTTTTCGAGCCAAATAGAACAAGACTCAGCTGTTAAAGTTGACAGTGAGATCGATGGTCGAAATGCCGTTAGTTACTTTAGTTTCGTCAATTACGATAGCGAGAGTAATCGATCTTTATTAGATGTATCGATTGATACAGGTCGTAAGCATCAAATTAGGCGACACAGTGCCTTACTTGGCTTTCCAGTGGTGGGTGACAGACTACATGGCCATGAAGGGGACAGAGAAGACTTACAATTATCCGCTTACTTTTTAAGTTTTACCTGTCCGTATACAGGTCAGCGTAAGACCTATAATTTACTGAATAGGCAATAATAGAATAAAACGGGCACCACCAAAGTGACTTTTTTCAATCGTAATCTCGCCATGATAAGCATCAGTGATATCACTCACAATCGCTAAGCCGATGCCATGTCCCTCTACTTGACTATCAATACGCTTTCCACGTTTTAAGATATCATTCTGTGCATGTTCAGGAATGCCATTACCATCATCATCAATACGAATTTCTATTGTATTTGCATGAGATTTAATAGATATGGAAATCTGTTTCGTACAATATTTATACGCATTTTCAAGTAGATTTCCTAATAGTTCATATATATCACCTTCATCTGCATGAATGAAGAGATTGTAGTCAATTTCACATTGCTGATGAATTTTTTTAGCTTGATAGACTTTATCTAAGGAATTGAGGATTTTATGGGCAATCTCTCCCAAGGACAGAGGGGATTGCAAGCTACTTTGTCCTTCTGTAGCGGCACGCTGTAATTGATAATCAACCAGTTCTGATAGACGGTTTAATTGCTCCGATGTGGTGTGGCGTAATGCAGAATTTTCAGCAGTACTTTCTAATTCACCTCGAATAACAGCTAATGGCGTTTTTAAACTGTGAGCTAGATCGGCTAAGGAGTTTTTATAACGTTGTCGACGAGATTGTTCATGATCGAGTAGCGTATTGATATTTTGTGTGAGTTGATTTAATTCTTGTGGATAATCTTTTGATAGGCGTTTTCTATCACCGCTCTCAATGGCATTGAGATCGGCTGCTACATCGTGCAATGGCCGTAGCCCCCAGCGTAAAATAAAGGCTTGAGCAATAAGTAAAATTAAACCTGTTCCACCCAGCCAGCGCCATAAACTAAGTTGAAATCCTGATTTTTGTTGTTCAATTGCGGATAAATTTTCACTTATATTGATTGTATAACTAAATAATTGCTGTTGTTCATTTTCCCAAGTAACACCATAGGCAAGATTGAGTAAGAAGACCTCACCTGTTAATTCAATCGTGGATAGTTTTTCTTTTGATGGACCTGGGTGTTCAGGCAATGCTATGAATAGACCTAAAGAAGAGGGAGATTGCCATATAATTTCATGACCGCTGGTGATTTGAGCGTATAAACCTGAATTAGGTAAAGAAAAATCAGGCTCGGCAAGTTGGCCTGGTAATGAGACTGACCCATCCTCGGCAAACTCAGCTGCAGTGAGCAGGGAATACACATAGTTCTTAAGACGTTTATGCTGAGCTTCATCGGTACTGGCTTGAAAGGCATTATTTAGACTAAAGGCTGAGAGTCCTAAAAAAGCAGTAAGCACAAGGCTAACGGCTAGAAAGAGGCGGTTACTTAGCGAGGGGGATTTAATTATCACGATCTAATGTAAAACGGTAGCCACGACCCCGTAAGGTTTCGATTACATTCAGTGTTTTATCGGGATCTAATTTACTACGGAGCCGTTTGATGAAAACTTCAATGACGTTACTATCGCGATCATGATCTTGCTCATAGATGTGATCAACTAACTCTGTTTTAGAAATTACTTCTCCAGCATGTAACATCATATAGTGGAGTAATTTATATTCATAAGCGGTGAGGTCGATGGTGTTGCTATGGCATAAAACCTCTTGGCTAGCAGGATTGAGGGTAATGGGCGCACAACTTAATAGTGAGCTTGACCAGCCTGCAGAACGCCGTGCAAGAGCATTGATACGAGCTGAGAGTTCTTCAATGTGAATCGGTTTAACTAAATAATCATCCGCACCTGCTTCAAGGCCTTCAACCTTTTCTTGCCAACGTCCTCGTGCCGTAAGAATAAGGATTGGGTAATCTTTGCCTGCATCACGAAGCTTTTTGATGACATCAATACCGGATAATTTGGGTAGACCCAGATCAATAATCGCCACGTCATAGGTATATTCGAGACCTAAATAGAGGCCTTCTTCTCCATCAGAGGCAGTATCAACAGTTAGGTTTTGCCTTTGTAACTGCTGGCAAAGCTGCTCGCGAAGGTGAATTTCATCTTCAATAATGAGGATTCGCATAAGGCTTACTGTGGGACATGTCCAGTATTAGGATCAAGCTGGTAGACCTTTATCATGCCATCGCTGAGCAATACTTTTATTCTGAAAATAAGCTTACCAGCCTTTTTCTTTTCAGTAACAGACAATATTTTGCCATGGGTTTCTACTTGAATGAGTTCAGCGGCAGACTCTTTAGTAAGAGGTAGCTGAATATCATTAATGCTATCTCCTGGCTCAATATCATCGGGCATATGAGCAGCATATGAGGTACTCATGATGCAGATGAATATGACTGTTAAACTGAACCGAAAGAAGTACATTGCATAGCCTTTGAAATAAGATAGGGGTATTTTTAACGCTATCGAATAATAGTGCAAGCCCTTTTATAATATTTAATATAAAAGGGCTTAGTTTTGATTGTTATTTTATTTTTTTAGGTTTAATAACACCAATGGCACCATCAGCACGTGCTTTCAGATAAGAATAAAGTTGTTCTCGACCTTTCATCACTTTTACGTTCTTTCTCCATGCAGGCATACTACCAATCGTACCTGACTTACCATTTTCAACAATATCGAAAAACTCACTTTTTGAAATAACATTTAAGCTATCAGCTAGATTAGGTCCAACCATGCCCTGACCATAAGTACCATGGCAACGAGCACACCAGTTGCGAAATAATTTAAAACCTTTATAACTGTCAGCATCCAGATGCGTACCATTTGTAACGGTATAAGGTGTCTCATCAGCTAAAGCCGGAAGAGTCACAGCTGAAAAGCCTAAAGTCGCAGCACTTGCCATCATGATTAGTGTCTTGTTAATTTTCATTGTTTTCTCCATTTTATTTATAGCGTGCAAAACGTGCTTAGTATTAATAATGTGCTCTGTATGCTGCTGGGCGCACAGATACTTCTATCGGAAGACGTCTACCCGGGTCATAATCCATCTGCGTTGTATATGTCTGACCTTGGTATTTATAGGTAACGTTATAGCCATCAATTCGTTCTTCGTGATGATAGCGATTACTAACATGACATTCTTCACCACGATTATAGTGAGGACGATTAGAAGGCTGATTGCGAAGATCTCTTCCAACAGATCCGCCTAAAACAGCACCGGCAACAGTCATTATTTTTTTGCCACTACCACCACCAAATTGATTACCTACAATACCGCCAAGAATGCTACCTGCAATTGTGGTTGTATAAGACTGCTGTTGATCCATACCTTGTCGGTAAGTGCGTGGGGAGCATAATCGTTGAGGTGTGGCTACTCTAACTGAACGATAGATTGGTTCGACATGAGTAACGCGGGCGGTATCTTCGAAGCTACCATTTCTATGATGACTTTTCCCCGCGAAAACAGATGTTGACGATAATGCTAATAATGAAACAAAACTAACTGTTAGTAATTTTTTCATGATTGTTCTCCTCGTTGAATGAGCTGTTAGGCATAGATTAACGAAAGTAAACTGAACAGAAGATGAATACGTAATGGCTATTATGGATCGCGTAATGACACTCTATGAACCCAGTAAATTATATTTATTAGGTCTAAAATTGGACATCTTATGGTGCAAATACGATAATGGGGAAATAAGTATTTTAAAGACAATGGATGTCAAATTGAAGCTGCAAGGGATGCACTTTTGGCATCCGTTAGCGGTGTCATGATTTTACATGAAGTAAAGCGTGGTCTCACAAGGAAAGAGGAGAATCCCTTGGCTGATAATAATATGATTGACTCATATGAGAGTGCTAGAAAGCGCAGCATTATGAAAGATAGGCGGCATGTTCTGATTATTGATGATCAGTCTACAGGTCGAACAATCCTTGAAACAATTATTATGCAGGTTACTGATAATATTGAGGTGGTGGCGTTTGCTGAGCCTGAATCGGCATTAAAGTGGTTGGATAACCATGATGTGGATTTGATTGTGACAGATTATTTGATGCCAGGAATGAATGGTATCGATGTCATCAAGAATGTACGTAAAAAGCCGCACTGTGAAACTGTACCGATTATGATGATTACAGTCGTTAGCGAAAAGGAAGTACGTTATGAGGCTTTAGAAGTCGGTGCTACGGCTTTTCTAACGCGACCTATCGATCAAATTGAGTGCCGAACAAGTTGTCGAAACTTGTTACAACTCCATGAACAACAATTGATTATTCAAGACCGTGCAGACTGGCTTGCACGTCAAGTTGAAATTGCAACCAAGCAAATTATACAGCGTGAGCGAGAAACCATTATTCATCTTGCTAAAGCAGGTGAATACCGTGATGAAGGAACGGGAAACCATGTCGTACGGATGGCAAAATACTCACGATTAATTGCCGAGGCTTTGGGCTGTTTCACAGAAGAAGAGTGTGAAGATCTTGAATATGCCGCACCGATGCATGATATTGGTAAAATCGGTATTCCGGATAGTGTCTTGCTAAAACCAGCCAAGTTAGATGTTGATCAATGGGAGATCATGAAACGACATAGTACAATTGGCTATGAGATTCTATCAACAAGCCAGTCTAAATATATGAAGATAGGGGCAATTATTGCTCTAAATCACCATGAGCGCTTTGATGGAAAAGGTTATCCAAACGGTTTGAAATCAACGGAGATTCCTTTAATTGCTCGCGTAGTTGCAGTGGCAGATGTTTATGATGCCTTAGTAACAGAGCGGCCTTATAAACTGGCATGGTCCCATGGTGAAGCCTTATCCTATATTGAGCAACAAGCGGGAACACATTTTGACCCTGATTGTGTACAGGCATTTTTTTCCAGAATAGAAGATGTGAATAAAATTCGTATTCAATACTCAGATAATTAATCTTTTGTAACTAAGAGAAGCACAATGCCACATAATCAATCGAAAAATTTGTCCTTGTGGGCTAAGTTACAACATCATTTAAGCAGGATAACGGATTCTGAACCTGAGCAAGCGATAAAGATTAGATTGCCTATAGCCTTAGCGGTGGTCTTATATTTTTCACTACCTTGGCATCAAGGTGAAACCTTTATTGAGACCAGCACCTCAATTTCAGGCTTGATTACACTAAGTTATTTTATTGGTTCATTACTCATTGTTATTGCAATGATTCTCAATCCCATATCTTCTCCTCCACGTCGAATTGCAGGCATATTTCTCGATCTTATTTCACTATCAATATTGACGCTTTTCGCAGGCGAAGAAAGTGTTTTCATGTTTGTGATGTATCTATGGATTATTCTTGGCAATGGTTTTCGCTACGGTATTACATATCTATATATATCCTTAGCTGTCGGAATTATGGGATTTTCAGCAGCCATCACTTGGGGGGATTATTGGCAATATGTGCATAATCAACCTTTTGCACTGAGTTTATTATTTCTCCTTGTTCTTATCCCTCTTTATTCTGCATTTTTAATCACTAAATTGCATGATGCAATCGCGAGTGCAAAGTTTGCAAATGAGGCCAAAAGTCGTTTTTTAGCCAATATGTCTCATGAATTAAGAACACCACTGAATGGTGTTATTGGTATCGCTGACTTAGTGGCTGAAACAGATTTAACGCATCAGCAACATGAATTTGTCAATATTATGAGAAGTTCAGCTAATAGTCTATTGGGCTTGATTGAAAAAGTATTAGATATCTCAAAAATTGAGGCCGGCAAGGTTTTTATTGCAGCCGAGCAGTTTGATTTACATCAGTTAGTGAATACGATTATTAAGGTTCAAAGCCCGATGGGTCATGCTAAAGACCTCTTCCTTAATTGTCATATTGATGCTGATACTCCTTACCTATTAGAGGGAGATCAGCAGCATTTACGTCAGGTCTTAGTTAACCTGATTGGAAATGCGATTAAGTTTACGGAAGAGGGAGGGATTAAAGTATTTATATTCCCTGTCGATAATGACTTGGATAAACCTGTGATTCGGTTCGAAATTCAAGATACAGGTATTGGTTTATCAGAATCAAATATTGACACTATTTTTGATGACTTTATTCAAGCGAACTCTAGTGATGCGGTTACTGGAACAGGGCTTGGAACGACTATTTCTAAGGAACTGGTTCAGTTAATGGGCGGGGAGATCGGTGTAGATAGTGTCGAAGGTCAGGGAAGTACTTTTTGGTTCGAATTACCTTTTACAAGCTATATTGAAGATGAGAATTCTATTTTGTTAGAGAAACATATTTTATTACTGACGACTGATAACACGGCTACACAAATAGATCCTGCTCTTAATTCATGGCAAGTGACTTATGACCACGTCTCTTCTTCGGCACGCGCTTTTTCTTTATTAATGCAAGCTGCCGAGAAAAATGAGCATTATCAAATCATGTTGGTTGAACAATCATGTATGGCAGATATTGACCCAGTTAAATTTGCCCAAATGATCAAAGCTGAACCTGAATTAGAATCACTGTCTTTAGTCTTAATTAATTCTAGTGAATTTGATTCCCATGCTCCGCAGGTACGTCAATTCTATATTTCTGCACTTCATGACTTAAGTGATAAACGTTTATTATTCAATGCTATTCATATTGCTAAAAGTGTCAGCATCGATGATGAAAGAATAGTCTCATTAGCAGAGCATTTTTCCAAACAAGCTAAAGCTAGACCATTAAATATTTTAATTGCTGAAGATAATCGCGTGAATCAGCAAGTATTAGAAGGTGTATTAAAGCACGCCGGCCATCATTGTCATCTTGCTGAAACAGGTGAGCAAGCCCTTGATTTCTTAACGGAAAAATGGGATGACATTGATATGCTAATTTTAGATATGAATATGCCCGAACTTAATGGCGTTGACGTCGTAAAGGCGATGCAATACATGGATACAAATAACCGTATTCCTGTCATTATGTTGACTGCTGATGCAACACCCGAAGCCAGAGAACGCTCTTTAAAAGCTGGTGCTGATGTGTTTTTGACTAAGCCTATTAATTCACGAGCCTTACTCGAACAGATTGCCGAATTATCACCGGATAATAAGGGTGAAGACATGACTAGTGATGACATAAATTCAAGTCAGCATGATCTGAGGAATGACTTATCATTGTTTAATGAAAGAGTCGTCGGTGAATTAGCTGAGCTCGGTGGAGGAGAACACTTTGTTGTTCAGCTCGTTAAGGGCTTTAAAGAAGACGGTAGCAAGCATCTAGCCATGATCAAAACAGCAGCCGTTGATGATTATCTACAATATCGCAATAGCTTACACGCCTTAAAAGGTTCTTCAACAGAACTAGGAGCGATGAGGCTTGCTTCACTATGCCTCCAAGCTGAAGAATTTAAACCTTATGACATTGGCACACCCTATATCATTGATTTATCCCTGCAGCTAGAAGATACGTTTAAGCAAACACTGACAGCATTTGATGACCGTTTAACACGTGCTAATACCGACTTAGCTAGTCAACCTTCTATCAAATAAGTTACTTTGCTGATTTTGCTGTTTGTCTTTTAACTAAACGATTCATCATCCGTAAATCCTTTGACGTTAGTTTTAATGCTGCATCCACCCAGATATTGGTCACATCAACGAGTTCTTGATAACTGATAGGATTACAGCGGTCTTTCACTTTTTGTAGGGCTTGATGGCTATTAGAACGCTTATTAACGTTATCAATATGTTTATATAGCTCAATATCTGCTTGTCCTTTGTCTGCCAAAATATCGACAATACCGAGTTCAAACATCTGTTCAGCAGTATACATCTCACCAGATAGAATAATTTTTTCGGCCTGTGAGCTACCTACTTTTCGAGATAATAATGAAAAAGCGCCCATGCCAGGAAATAAATTAAATAATACTTCAGGTAAACCTAATTTTGTTCCACGTTCAGCAATTAGTAGATTACTCGAAAGAGCGGCTTCAAAGCCCCCACCTAAAGCATCACCTTTTACTAATGCAACAGTCGTTGCTTCGACATTGAGATGAATCATATTCTCATATAAAACATTAATACAACTCATTGCATAGTGTAATAATCCATCACGGTTTTTCTGTTCGATAAGTGAAGAAAATAAGCCTAAATCACCCCCTAGGTTAAAGACGTCATTCATATTAGAGTCAAGAACGAGGTAATCATATTTTTGATTATTTGTTTCTTTCATTTCCTGTTTGATAGAATCAAAATAGGAAGAAATATTAGCGAGTAAAGTAGGTGTGAAACAGGGTCTAGGTGAACTATCCATCAAAAACCAACCCACTTTATATTTAGCATCATAGTGAGTTTTTAATTGTGGATAGGGTGATGCAAGGTGACTATAATCATTATAGTTTTCCTTACGTTGTGCAATAGCATTCATTTTTTTCTCCTAATTTATTTTTATCCCAGATATGACGGCTTATTGACATATTCCAGAATAGCAATTTGAAGAAAGCATTAACCGTACCAACTTTATAATAATTAAATGAAAGACTATTAAAAGTAGGAGTTTTCGGCAATTATAAACACTAATTTACGACTAAATTTTATATGAAATGAGAGGGTGATTAGAGAGTGAAACCCTTGCTAACAAAGAGCCCATTGCTTATCTAGACGTTTTGAAGAAACAGGGTAGGCAGTTTTAATCCCTTGAGCAAAGAGAGATATACGCAGTTCTTCAACCATCCAGCGATAATGTTCAAATTCAGCAGAATTATTTTTACTAACGTGATTTAAATACCGCTGCCAATGAGGCTGTATTTCATTCATCCATTGTCGATCACGAGCTGGATCTGTTTTGATCTTATCTAAACGATGACCGATAGCTTGGAAATACATCGGTAAACGTTTAAGCGCTTGATCGGGAGTATGGTGAACAAAGCCTTGATACAGTAAGTGATTTAATTGTTCTCTGATTTCTTTAATGGCATTCACTGCACTGAAAGGAATTGAACCAGATAAACGCTTAGCAATGGCATGATATTCGGCTAAAGGTTTTGCCACTTGCTTTGCAAGTTCAGTAGCGGTTGAAATAAGTTCACTGCGTTGTTTATCAAGGCGCTGCTCAAAGTCTTGTTTACTAAGAATAGGTTCTTGATCAAGTAAGAAACAGCGATCAAAGGCAACATGAATTAAATCAGTTTTCAGTTGCTGACAGGGTGTTTCTTTATTATTTTCTGTCTGATCACCAAAAGGTGCAGGGGGCACATTGGCATAGTGAAGGCACATTTTTTGGATATCAGGAAGATGTTTATTGAGATATTTAACTGAATCAGCTTGAGCAAACATAAATAAACGGCGTAAGCCCTTGGCAGTAAAATCTTGTGCTTGCTGCCGTGTATCCATTAAGGTTAAGTCAACATGATCACCGTGATCAACTAAGGCCGGATAAGCTGTCATCTCAAGTCCATTTTGTTCTAAGATAATACTGGCAGGTAAATCATCAAATGACCATGACGTTAAGCCTTGTTGTTCAAACTCACTATCAGGCATTTGTCTAAAGCTAGCGGCAGCTTCTGTGGCCCATTTGTGCTTTAAGGTTTCTAAGTCACGACTCTCATCTAGTGATTGACCTTCGTCATCGACTAATTTGAAATTCATTTGCAAATAATTAGGAAGCTCATCTAATTTCCAGTCAGAGACTTTGATTTCAACTCCTGTTTGCTTACGTAACTGCTCAGTTAAAGCTGCTAATAAACCACCTGATTCAGCTGACATGTTCTGCAGGCTTTTATCGGCATAATTAGGCACGGGGATAAAATGTCGTCGAAGTGATTTGGGTAAACTTTTAATAAGAAAAATAACTTTATCGCGTAATAGACCAGGTACTAACCACTCATAACGTTCGGGGTTTGTTTGGTTGAGTAGGGACAAAGGAATTGTTTGAGTGATACCGTCGTGTGCTTTACCCGGTTCAAAGTGATACTCCAAAGATAAAGGCACAAGGTTAACGAGAATTTGATCGGGGAAGGCACTATCAGTGACAAGATCGGCTTGATGATGCATCAAATCATCGCGAGTTAGGAATAAGAGTTTGTCATTTTCTTTTTCAGCTTTCTTGCGCCACTTCTCAAAGCCCGCACCATTAACAATATGTGCAGGTATATGCTGTTTATAGAATTGGAATAAAACCTCGTCATCAACTAGAACATCCCGGCGACGTGATTTTTGTTCCAGTTGCTCAATGCTTTTGATCAGATCAATATTATGTTTAAAGAACGGAGCACGACAAAACCAGTCACCTTGAACTAAGGCATCACGAATAAAAATATCATGAGACATTTCGGTATCAATAGGGCCAAAATGAACACGGCGTTTTGCCACAATAGGTAAACCGTATAAAGAGATTTGTTCAAAAGCAACAACCTGAGCTCGTTTTTTCTCCCAATGCGGATCAGAGTATTGTTTACGAACTAAATCACCTGCAACAGGTTCAATCCATTCAGGCTCAATTTTAGCGACAATTCGCGCATAGAGTCGACCTGTTTCAACTAGCTCTGCCGCCATGATCCATTTAGGGCCTTTCTTGTGTAAAGAGGAGCCAGGAAATATCTTCAGTTTAAGGTTACGGGTACCGGTGTATTCAGATTTATCTGTTTTGATAGCAATATTACTCAGCAGTCCCGATAATAATGCTTGATGAATTTCTTGATAATCAGCAGGGATTTGATTAGGTTTAAATCCCATTTGGGTGACTTGAACGTGTAGCTGTTGATGAATATCATGCCATTCACGTAAACGGATAAAGGATAGGAAATGTTCTTTACAATATTTGCGTAGTTTATTTTGAGTCAGATGCTTTTTCTTATCGTGATACAGCTCCCACATCTTAATAAAGCCTAAAAAGTCAGAACGTTCGTCTTTATATTTACTATGTGCCTCATCAGCTGCTTGCTGCTTTTCCATTGGACGTTCGCGAGGATCTTGAATACTCATTGCACTAGCAATAATTAAGATTTCTGTTAAACAATTACGTTTTTGAGCTGCAATAACCATACGAGCGATACGAGGATCGATTGGTAGTTTGGCGAGTTGTCGACCTGTTTCGGTTAACTGACGTTGTTTATTAACGGCACTTAATTCTTCTAATAGTCGAAAACCATCATTGATCATCTTTTGAGGAGGAGGATTAATAAAAGGAAAATGTGCTGGATCACCTAATTTAAGCGATGACATTTGTAAAATAACTGACGCGAGGTTGGTTCTCAATACTTCCGGATCAGTAAAGGCGGGGCGATTGGCAAAGTCGTCCTCATCATATAGTCGGATGGCGACACCAGCTGCCACACGGCCACAACGACCAGAGCGTTGATTAGCACTTGATTGAGAGATCTTTTCAATAGGGAGGCGCTGCACTTTATTGCGTACACTGTAGCGACTAATACGAGCAAAGCCCGGATCAACAACATACCGAATACCCGGCACCGTTAATGATGTTTCAGCAACATTGGTGGCGAGCACAATTCGGCGATGAGCATTACTGGTTTTAAATACGCGGTTTTGTTCTGCGGTAGATTGTCTCGCTAATAGCGGTAATATTTCCGTTCTCGGTGGATGATGTTTACGTAAGGCTTCAGATACATCACGAATATCACGTTCACCGGATAAAAAGACGAGAACATCACCTTGACCTTCTTTACATAACTCATCAACCGCTTCAACAATGCCACGGATTATATCGTAATCACGTTGTTCATCATCATCACCTGCTGGTGGACGGTAACGCATTTCAACAGGGAAGGTTCGTCCAGAGACTTCGATAACAGGTGCATTATTGAAATGTTGAGAGAAACGATCCGTATCAATTGTTGCTGAGGTGATGATGACTTTTAGATCGGGACGCTTAGGTAATAATTGTTTAAGGTAACCTAGGAGGAAATCAATGTTTAGACTACGTTCATGCGCCTCATCAATGATGATAGTGTCATATTGATTGAGGAATCTATCATTTTGAGTTTCAGCTAATAAAATACCATCGGTCATTAATTTGATATAACTACGATCAGCTTTAACTTGATCATGAAAACGTACTTTATAACCGACGACATCACCGAGCTCACTTTTAAGTTCTTCAGCAATACGAGTAGCAACCGTCCGAGCAGCAATACGACGTGGTTGAGTATGGCCGATTAAACCGGTCACACCACGACCTAGTTCTAAACAAATTTTAGGTAATTGAGTTGTTTTACCTGAACCAGTTTCACCACTGAGAATAATGACTTGATGTTCACTGATGGCTTTAGCGATTTCTTCGCGTCGATCAATAACAGGTAAGTCACCATCAAAGGTAGGCTTAGGAAGGTGTTGTTGACGATATGCCCGCAGTTCAACTGAGCGAGTGATTTGCTTTTCTATCGCTGTAAGTTGTTCCGGCTTCACATTTGAGGCTTTGCTTAAATTCTGTAGACGACGACGAAGAGAAAAGAGATCCGCCAACATCACCGCTTTAAGTTGGGATTGAAGTTGTGGTAGTTTTTGTTTCAAAATAGCGTGAGTTTAAAAGTGAGATAAGGAGAGTGATGAAAAAATAATAGGCAACGTTATTGCACCAGTTGGCTAAGCAATTTTTTATTATATGATGCGGCGGCTAAAGCTCCCCAGATCATACAGATTGGCCAGACAAGGAACGTCCCCATTCCAAGGGTGACAATGGCCATGATCACAGTTAATACAACCATAATAATGGCGCCTGATATGGTGGTGTAAAGCATACCAAGAGGGCCAAAGAAAAAAGTGAGGATGAGGGAGATAAGAATACTTTTTGTTGAAGTAACAATGATCTGCTGTACGGGCTTGTTGTCTTCTGACATCTCTCGTTCCTTAATTAATGACTGTTTTAACAACCAGAGTTGTTAAGTTTTCCATCAGGCATAGTGGTATTACAAAATAAGACACCACGTAAAACGGTATCTACCGTAGTTGCACCGGTTAAGTCGGCATCAGTCATATCAGAGAAATTTAATTTGGCACCATTTAGATTTGTGCCCTTTAAATTAGCATTAGTGAAATTGGCATAATCAAGTAGTGACGTTGACAGATCAGCATTTTCAAAATTTGAATTTTGCACGCGTGAGCGGGTAAACCATGTCCCAACTAACGTTGCATTACTGAGGTTGATCCCTGTTAATAGGGCTTCACTCATATCCGCGCCACTAAAATCTTGGCCGTGTAAGTCAGCATCACTTAAATTACAGTGATGACAAATATGCGTGTTAATTAAGCGATCTAAATAAATCTTTTCAGCAGCTGTTACGGATGTTGCAATTAATAAGGCGCTGATCATAAAGAGTACTGATTTCATGCTTATTCTCCTGAATTGATAGGGGTTCCCCAGTTAGCACTAAAAAACTGTTCAGAAAGTGGACGGCGCGCACGTTCTTTAAGTTCCCGTTCTAATTGTTCTTCATTCAAGCTATCAAGTGCGGCTGGGTAACCAACTGCAATCATGGCCCACAGTTCAATGTTATTAGGTAATGAGAATGTTGACTTGAGCTTATCACCATCAAAACCACCCATTTGATGGCTCATTAATCCTTGAGAGGTAGCCTGCAGACATAAGCTAATAGCCGCCGCTCCAGAGTCATAGCCAACCCAGCGATTGTCAGAATCATTGTGACTAAAGGTGGTTATTGAAGCAGCGAGAATTAAAAGGGGGGCCGTTTCAGCCCAAGCTTGATTGCCAGGAGAGAGGCAATCAATGGCGCGTCGCCAGCTCGCTTCATCTTGATGTTTATTCCAAACAATAAAACGCCATGGTTGGTCGCCATAACATGATGGTGCCCAGCGAGCAGCTTCACATAAGGAAACAATGATATCGTCACTGACAACCGTTGAGGGATCAAATGCACGACCACTCCATCTTTCAGCAATATTTTTATCTATTTTTTGATCGGTTATAGCGGGTTTCTCAATCATGATGTTTCCAAATCGTTTATTTTTTTGGCAGCTGAATGCTAGGTTCTTTCGCTGGGCGATAAAGTACTGCAATATGACCAATAAGCATAATAAGATTAGCGCTGCTTTTTAGTGTTATTTCATCAACCATTGCGGTGAGATCGGCTTTTTCTAAGCCAGAAAGACGCACTTTTATTAATTCGTGCTGTTCTAGAGCCTTGTCTATTTCCGCAAGTACATTTTCTGTTAAACCTTTGTTACCAATCATTACTACGGGTTTAAGAGGGTGAGCTAAGCTTTTCAAATAGCGCTTTTGTTTATCATTTACTGCCATGGAATTGTTTACCTGTATTAAAATAGTCTGAAATTATATCAGGATCATTCACTCCCCCATGACAAATCATAAATTTACCGTCACTGCTGCCCGCGGCATGTTGCCATTATTGGCAAAAGAATTAGCTGAAATGGGTATTAAAGATACCAAAGAAGAACAGGGCAATATTCGCTTTATAGGGAGTATGGGCGATGCTTATCGCGTGTGCTTATGGTCACGTGTTGCGATTCGAGTACTCATGCCGATTGCTCATTTCTCTGCCACAACAACCGATGAGTTATATCAAGGCATTGTTGATCTGCCTTGGGAAGAACATATGGATGCGGAAGGTTCGACACTTGCTGTTGACTTCAATAGTTTCCGTTCTAAGATTCACCATACTCAATATGGAGCTCAACGAGTGAAAGACGGGATTGTCGATCGCTTTCGTGAGCAAACAGGTGAAAGACCTTCGGTAGACTTACATCAACCAGATTGTCGTATCAACGTTTATGTAAAACACAATCAAGCTATTGTTAGTATTGACCTCTCAGGGGAAAGCTTACACAAACGCGGTTACCGTGTTGTCACCACTCAAGCACCGCTTAAAGAACATCTTGCTGCTGCTATCTTACTGACAGCAGAGTGGCCAAGACTGGCCAAACAGGGCTGGGGCTTAATTGATCCGATGTGTGGTTCAGGTACGATATTGATCGAAGCAGCACTGATTGCAGCAGATATTGCCCCCGGTATTCATCGCGATTATTTTGGTTTTCTGTATTGGAAGAAACATGATGTTGAGGCTTGGAAAGAATTAAAAGCAGAAGCCGAACGACGTCGACATAGTGGACTTGCTCGCTTGCCAAAAATTGCTGGTGGTGATGCTAATGCGAAGGCTGTTGAAGCTGCACAAGCCAATATTGCAGAAATGGGGCTAAGCGATAGGATTACAGTAGAGCAACGTGAATTGCTTGATTGGCCTGCACAAGCAAACACACTGCCAACAAGTGGTTTAGTAGTCTGTAACCCTCCCTATGGCGAACGAATGGGCAATGTGGCTGAATTACATTACCTTTATGAAAGCTTAGGTAATATTGTCAGTGAGTCATATCCAGCATGGCGAACTACCATGATTACTGATAATGAGAGCCTGGGAAAATATACTGGCTTAACTGTTTTTGATACCACACCTTTTGATAATGGCCCGATCCCTTGTCAAGTCATCTGTTTTAGAGCTCCGAGACCTGTATCTAATAGAGCGCAGCGTACTGAGGAAATCGTGGAAGAAAAGGCTGATGAAGCAGAGTTCATTAAACAAGACCTTGAACTCTCAGAAAATGCTGAAATGTTTGCTAATCGTTTGAAGAAGAATTTAAAACATTTGGCTAAATGGGCGCGAAAAAACAAAATTGACTGTTATCGATTATATGATGCAGATTTACCTGATTATGCGGTGGCAATTGATGTCTATGGTGACCATGTTCATGTACAAGAATATGCTCCACCTAAGACTATTGAAGCTGAAAAAGCAATTCAACGCTTAAATGACGTGATGCAAATTATTCCACAAGTATTAGAAATTCCAGCTAGTCATATAGCATTGAAATTACGTCAAAAACAACGTGGTACACAGCAATATGAAGTACAAGGTGCACAAAAACAGCGGATGAAAGTCACTGAGTCAGGGCTTAACTTTTGGGTGAATTTGACTGATTATTTAGACACTGGTTTGTTTTTAGATCATCGAATTACCCGGCAAATGGTCGGTGAAAAAGCTCAGAATCAAGCATTCTTAAACCTGTTTGCATATACAGGTTCTGCAACCGTGTATGCCGCAGCGGCAGGTGCAGAGTCGACCACAACAGTGGATATGTCTAATACCTATCTGGCATGGGCTGATGACAATATGGCATTAAATGGTTTTACTGCTGACAAATATCGTACGGTGCGTGCAAATTGCTTGGAATGGTTACAAGAAGCTCAGCAAGCCCCTGAGAGGTATGGCCTAATATTTTTAGACCCGCCAACATTCTCAAACTCAACAAGAATGGAAGGGGTGTTTGATATCCAACGCGATCATGCTTCTTTGATTAAAATGGCGAGTAATTTATTAACAAAAGGTGGTACCTTGATTTTTTCAACTAACCGACGTGACTTTAAGATGGATGAAGAAGCATTAAGCTCTTTAAGCATTAAAAATATCAGTCGAGCCACCTTGCCTAAAGATTTTGAACGAAATACAAAGATTCATTATTGCTGGGAAATTAGTAAATAAAAGGCACTGGCGAAATTCTACAATCAACAGCCCATTATAAAACCGATGTAATTTGAAGCCTTGGCCTATATTGAATGTAATAATATAGGGCTAAGGCCACGAATGTAAAACACCTGTCAGCAGCTTAGACTTCAGCGAGTAATTGATCGATCATATTCTCAGCTTGAGATAAATAGCCGCCACCAAATAAATTTAAATGATTAATAATATGGTAAAGATTATAAAGTGTCTTTCTGACCTGATAGCCGGAGTCTAAAGGGTATTCAGCTTGATAAGTGCTATAAAAGTCATTGCCAAACCCACCAAATAACTCTGTCATAGCGATATCCGTTTCACGGTCACCATAATAACAAGCAGGATCGAAGAGCACGGGGTTACCCTCTGAATCGGCAGCGGCATTGCCGCTCCATAAATCGCCATGCAAGAGGGCCGGTTGCGGAGTGTAGCCTTCAAACAACATATAGAGCTTCTCTGCTAACTGTTGCCCTTTATCCTGCAATCGACCTGAATAGCCATTTTGAGATGCAAGTTTAAGCTGCTGTCCTAGTCGCTGTTGTTGCCAAAAATTAATCCAATCATGGTGCTGCTTATTATGCTGAGGTGTACTGCCAATCGTATTATTAATATGCCAGCCATGCACAGGCTGAGTCTGACTATGAAGTTGGGCCAGTTGTCGTCCGAGTAACTGGCAGGATTTAGCACGTAGGCTACGGAGTTCTATATATTCCAATACCAAAAAGCTATGACCATCTGCGTGACCAGAACAAATAACTTCAGGGATTCTGACACAGTCTAATGCTCTCATTTCTTCGAGGCCTTGGGCTTCAGCTTCAAACATAGCGACAAGGTGTGGCTGGTTTAATTTGATAAAATAATCTTGCTGCTCAGAGTGCAATTTATAAGCATCATTAATACTGCCACCCCCGACAGATGTCAGTTGGACCTGATTAAGACTTGAACCTGTTTTAGATTTAATTTCAGCTATAATCGAGTTAAGTTCTGGCACGATCAATCCCTTGCATATTTAAGAGTAAAATAGAGTATGCTAGCCCCAATATATGATTTAGAAACAGGATGATTAGCATGTCTAATGATAGCTTAACGGATAAACAACGTGTTGCAAACTATGCCTGTCAGCTTGTTGAAGATGGGATGATTATAGGGCTTGGAACAGGATCTACGGCTAATTGTTTTATTGAAAAACTGGCTGAAATGGTATGCGAAAATGATTTAAAAATTATTACCGTTTCAAGCTCAGTTGTCAGCATGGTGAAGGCCCAAGAACTGGGTCTTGAAGTACTGGCTATTGACCAAATAAATAAATTAGATTTGTATGTTGATGGCGCTGATGAGGTAACAGAGGATTTCACCTTATTAAAAGGGCGTGGCAGTGATCTGGTTCGAGAGAAATTATTAGCGAAAGCGAGTGATCAGATGATTGTTATGGTCGATGACAGCAAATTAGTACAACGAATTGGCGAAAAGTATCCTATTCCTGTTGAAGTAATGCCATTTGCATGGGCGTTAGTGAAAGCAAGCATTGAGGATCTTGGGGGGAAAGGAGAATTAAGGAAAAATGCCAGTGGTGATGGTCTAGCGGTGACATCGTATGGGAGTTTAGTGCTAGATATACACTTTGATGAAGAGATTGATGGTCACAGTATTAACCAATTATTAAATTCTCTACCTGGGGTGGTAGAACATGGTGTTTTCTGTGGTTTAGCGACAACCGTATTAGTGGCAGCAGATGGACAAGTTGAACATAGAATTACAGTTTAAGAGAGCTAGCACTGATAGCCCTCTTAAACTGCGACATGCTTTAGAGCTGTTCTAATAAGGTTTCAGCTTTAGATACGCCAAACTCACCTGAACCTTCAACGCCAAGATAACGAACAACACCGTTATCAACAATCATTCCAAAGCGGAAACAGCGAATACCCATCCCACCGCCTGTTAGATCACGATCTAAGCCGAGGGCTTTGGTATATTCAGCACTGCCATCAGCCATCATCCGAACTTTGCCAGCAGAATTATTTTGTTTACCCCATGCTGCCATAACATAGGCATCATTCACCGATAAACACCAAATTTCATCCGCCCCTTTATTGCTAAGCTGTTCAGCAAGTTCAATATAGCCGGGAAGATGTTGAGCCGAACACAGTGGTGTGAAGGCGCCGGGAACACCAAAAATAACAATCTTCTTACCTTTACTGAGCTCTGCTACATCAATAGCTTGAGGATTGGTTGGGCAACCATTTTCAGGATCAAATTCATTACATTCCTTTAATTTACCAGCTGGGAGTGTCTGGCCTACTTCAATAGTCATGGGTGTTCCTTTTAACAGTGATAAGTGTTTATAGCATAGGCTAAATACAGACGGATAAAAACACTTAATTGAAAGGGTTTTATCGGGTTGGAGCTAAGACTGATAAATGGTTATGATAGATGCTATCTTTCAATTATTGGAACAATAATATGGCTAATCAATCTATTCTACGCTGGGGAATATTGGGAGCAGCACGGGTGAATGAGCGCTTATTGCCGGCAATTTTGGCAGCCCCAAATGCGAAGTTGATTGCTGTGGCAAGTCGACGTGCAGGAGCGGCAGCTGAAGTGCTAGCTAAATATGCACCTGAGCAAACAGATGTGTTGACATTCGATAAGCCAGAACAATTACTGACACATGCTGATATAGATGCTGTGTATTTGCCTATGGCGAATGAAGAGCATACACAGTGGGCATTGAAGGCGATTGAACAAGGGAAACATGTCTTAATTGAGAAGCCGATGGCACTTAGTGTTGCCGATATTGAACAGATCGAAGCGGCTGCATTAAAGCATAATGTGACTGTGATGGAAGGGTTTATGTATGTCTTTCATCCACAACATAATGCCGTTCAAGACCTGATTGAATCAGGCGTGATTGGTGAGGTGCGAACAGTGAAAACATCGTTTTCTTTTCCTATGAAACCTGCCCGTTTATACCGAATCAACCGTGATATTGAACACGGTGGTGGTGCCATGTGGGATATTGGGCCCTATGCTATTCATACTGCTCGTAAATGGTTCGACTCTGATCCTGTTGCTGTCGTGGCAATGGCACAACTCAATGATAGTGGTGCTGATGTTAGCTTTAGTGGTGTTATCGATTATAGCGATGGACGATATGCCCAGTTTGATATGAGTTTTGAACGTGCTCGTCGCAGTGAATATGAGATTATTGGCACCTTGGGAGGCATAAAATGTGAAACGGTGTGGAATAACCCCAATGATTTACCTCGCATATTATGGTGGACTGATACGGGCGAACAACATCAACTAGAATTAGCCGCTGCCAATCATTTTGATTTGGAGATTGAGCATTTTGGTGAGTGCATTTTACACGGCAAGAAAACAGCCTTATCCATCCAAGATGCAAAGGATAATTGCAACGTCATTGTAGCTGCGATTGAATCAGCTACAGCAGGTGTTAAGGTTGAGTTAAATTAAGACTCGACTTCTTCGCTGCCTTCATTTTCTTCCTTATTGCTAAAGCTATCAATAAATGCTTGCAGACCTAGCTGCACACTATCATAGGTAAGATCGATATTAGTTGCGATATCACCTGAAAGAACCTGTAAACTTTGCAAAATATCACGCGCTTCACTAAAGCCTTGATCAATACCACCGCTGATCAGATCAGTAAAAGCAATGACGGCTTCTTCTTCACTTAGATCGGGGTGTGCATCTTGATACTGACTAAAAAATGCAGTGCTGAGGGATACAATCCGGTTAGCCGTTGCTTCAGGGCTCACATCGACACCCGAGTCATAGGATGTTTGAATCGCATTCTCGCCTAAGGTCTCTCGAAGGGCTTCATTGATACCTTCAAGTGCAGCTTTTAAGACTAATGACTGCGGTGAGCCATTAGCACTCATATTGATAGTCGATTCTAAAATGGCAGCATTTAACTGTTTTTTTGCTGCATTTTTTTGATGTGCTAGATCAGAGACTATCTGCCCCTGTGGTCTCGATGCTTTTTTATCTTCATCTTTGGCAAGGACTGTTACTTGTTGACTGAATGATTGCGAATGTTGAACGTTCATTTTTTTCTCCTCAAGAGAGAGCACTTGATACCCATCGTAGCGGCAGTAAAAAAAGGAACTTTAGCGAAAATTTATCTCAACGTTATCTAGCATAAAGTGCATTAATTTTTTTCATGATGAAAATAACTGAACATTAATAAGAATTAGCTCTTGAACTCTGGACCAAGTGACCCAATATGCTTGTTTTAAATAAATGTAAGCCGATGGAGGCATGATTTTAATGAGTGTTGATGCACATAAGGAAACGCTAGGTTTTCAAACAGAAGTTTCACAATTATTGGATTTGATGATTCATTCTTTATACAGCAATAAAGAAATTTTCATGCGTGAGTTAATTTCAAATGCTGCTGATGCGTCAGACAAGTTACGCTTTGAAGCGTTATCTGATGATGCCTTATATGAAGGTGATGCAGAGCTTAAGATCCATGTCGCCTTTGATAAAGAAGCAAAAACAATCACAATTACTGATAACGGCATAGGGATGACTCGCCAAGAAGTGATTGAAAATATCGGTACGATTGCAAACTCAGGCACGAAAAAATTCTTTGACAATATGACAGGTGATCAGTCGAAAGACTCTCAGTTAATTGGTCAATTTGGTGTGGGTTTCTACTCAGCATTTATTGTTGCAGATAAAGTAAGCTTAACAACACGCCGTGCAGGCACAACATCAGAACATGGTGTGGTGTGGGTTTCAGAAGGTAAAGGCGACTTTACTATTGAAACAGTTGAAAAAGAAAGCCGCGGAACAGAAATTGTTCTACACCTTCGTGACGATCAAGAAGAGTTTTTAAATAGCTGGCGTTTACGTAACTGCATTACTAAATACTCTGATCACATTAATTTACCTATTGTTATGGCTAAAGAACCAGTGCCAAACGAAGAAGGTGAGATTGATGACTCGGTTGTTTTAGAAGATGAAACAGTCAATAAAGCCACAGCATTATGGACATTATCTAAAAATGAAATTAGTGATGATGACTATAAAGAATTTTATAAACAAGTATCACATGATTTCCAAGATCCTTTATTGTGGAGTCATAATAAAGTTGAAGGTAATACAGAATATACTTCACTACTTTATGTCCCTTCAAAAGCCCCATTTGATTTATGGGATCGTGATACCAGCAAAGGCTTAAAATTATACGTTAAGCGTGTTTTCATTATGGAAGATGCTGAACAGTTAATGCCACGTTATTTGCGTTTCATTCGCGGTGTTGTTGATACCAATGACTTGCCTTTGAATGTCTCGCGTGAAATATTACAAGGCAGCAAAACAATTGATAGCATTCGTACTGCTTCAGTGAAAAAAGTACTCAGTGAATTAGCTAAAATGGCTAAAAATGATAGTGAAAAATATGCTGAGTTTTGGACAGAATTTGGTCAAGTAATTAAAGAAGGCCCAGGCGAAGACTTTGCTAATAAAGAAGCTTTAGCTAAATTAATGCGTTTCTCAACAACACATACGGATGCTGAAGAGCAAACAGTCGCTTTAGCTGACTATGTTGAACGTATGGGTGAGAAACAAGATAAAATTTATTACATCACCGCAGAAAGTTTTGCATCGGCTAAGAACAGTCCTCACCTTGAAGTATTCCGTAAGAAAGGTATTGAAGTTTTATTATTAAGTGATCGTGTTGATGAGTGGATGACAAACTCATTAACAGAGTTTGATGGTAAACAATGGCAATCTGTTGCTAAGGGTGACTTAGATCTTGGTGAGCTTGAAGATGAAGCTGAGAAAAAAGCACAAGAAGAAACAGATAAGAACTTTGAAGATTTAGTTGCACGCATTAAAACAAGCTTAGGTGATAAAGTTAAAGATGTTCGAATTACACATCGTTTAACAGACTCTCCAGCCTGTTTAGTTGCAGATGATAATGATATGAGTGCTAATCTTGAGCGCATGCTTAAAGCAGCAGGACAAGAAATTGGTGCAGGTAGCAAACCTATTTTTGAATTGAATCCTGAGCATCCAATGGTTGAGCGCTTAAAAGCTGAAGCTGATGAAGCTCGTTTTGAAGATTGGTCATCAATTTTATTTGATCAAGCTTTATTAGCTGAGGGTGGTCAATTAGAAGACCCTGCTAGCTATGTAAAACGCTTAAATGAATTATTGTTATTGATTACTAAATAAGTTTAATTTAGAAAGCATCAGTCCCTTAGGGGAAGAAATGTTAAAATGCTGGGTAGATTTCTACCCAGCATTTTTTTTGGACAATACTATGAGCAAAACACTATCTGAAGTAACTGAATTTCAGTCAGATAATTTACAACGGTTTATCTTTGATAATGCGCCTGTTCGCGGTGAATGGGTGCATATGACCGAGAGTTGGCAGCATATTATCAGCCGTCGAGAGTACCCCAAAGCCATTCAAAACCTTTTAGGTGAAATGATGGCTGCCGCAGCACTCTTAACTGCCACAGTCAAAATTAAAGGCCGCTTGGTTCTGCAGGTTAAATCATCTGGCCCAGCCACCTTATTAATGGTGGAGTGTACGAGTAATAATACCCTTCGAGCTTTTGCTCAGTGGCAAGGGCAGGTAGCTGACGATGCCAGCCTGACAGAAATAACAGGAGAGGGTGCCTTAGCGATCACCATTGATGTTGAAGGTTCCAAACAACCTTATCAAGGGGTGGTTGGTTTACAAGGCGAGTCGATTTCAGATGTATTAGAAACATATTTTAAACAATCTGAACAACTGGAAACACATATTTGGCTAGCAGCGGATGAGCACGCTGTTGCGGGCTTATTTTTACAACAACTGCCAAGTGAAAATAGCAATAAACAAGATGAAGAAGAAGCGTGGTCTCGTCTTAGCCAATTAGCGGCAACAGTGAGCAAGAAAGAGTTGTTAGAGTTAGGAGCGGGAACACTGTTACACCGATTGTTTCATGAGGAAGAGTGTCGCTTACTCTCTATCACAGAATTAGAATTTGCATGTAATTGCTCACGTGAAAAGGTGGGTGAGACGATTTCTCTATTAGGAGAGCATGATGCAAACGACTTACTTACTGAGCAAGGGGTAATTGAAGTGGCATGTGAGTTTTGTAATGAACATTATCAATTTAATGCGCGTGATATTAAACAGATTTTTTCAGGCCGTTCTTCTGCTACGAGCTCAGAGCCAAAAACACTTCACTAGCCAGATATGGAATAGAGTCTAAGAGCTGAAAAACGCGAATAGATTCAACGATGTTGTTTACTAATATTTAAGCAGGTTGATGGAGTTGTTTGATGGCACATATTGTAATAATTGGTGCGAGCACTGGGGGATTACCAGCAGCGTATGAAGCACGAGAAGTTCTAGGGAAAGATCATGAGATAACGGTTATCTCAAATACACCGATATTTCATTTTGTGCCAAGTAATCCATGGATTGCTGTAGGGTGGCGTGAGCGTAAAGATACTGCTTTCGAGATTGAGCCTTATTTAAACAAGAAAAATATAGCGTTTTCTTCACAGGGAGTGACGGAGATCCGTGCCGATGATAATCAATTATTATTAGGTGATGATTCAATCATTAACTATGATTATTTGATTGTTGCAACAGGTCCTAAATTAGACTTTGAAGCTATTGAAGGTTTTGGTCCCGAGGGATATACCGAATCAATTTGCAGTATTGATCATGCCGAAAAAGCATTCGAATCGTGGCAGAAATTTGTCGAGAATCCTGGCCCTATAGTGATTGGAGCGGTACAGGGCGCATCCTGTTATGGGCCTGCTTATGAATACGTTTTTATTCTTAATCATTTTTTACGTAAAGCGAAGATCCGCGATCAAGTTCCCATTACATTTGTGAGCCCTGAACCGTATATTGGTCACTTAGGCCTAGCGGGGGTAGGTGATTCAAAAGGCTTATTAGAGTCTGAGTTCAGAATGAATGATATCAAGTGGCTGACGAATGCTAAGGTCACCAAGTTTGAAGCGGGAAAAATGTTTGTTGAACAGGTGAATGAGCAAGCTGAAACAATCAAGTCTCATCAGTTAGACTTTGATTTTTCAATGATGTTACCTGCATTCAAAGGTGTAGATTGTGTGGCTAATTTAGGCGATGAGGTCGTTAATCCTCGCGGATTTATTAAAGTAGATCAATATCAGCGTAACCCTAAATATCCTAATATTTATGGTGTGGGAGTATGTATTGCTATTCCTCCTATGGAAGCCACGCCTTTACCTGTCGGTACACCTAAAACAGGCTATATGATTGAAAGTATGGCAACGGCTTCAGTTAGTAATATTGAGCTTGCTATAGCAGGACAAGAACCGAAATCTCATGCATCATGGAGTGCCATTTGTTTAGCTGATCTAGGGCATACGGCTGCTGCATTTGTGGCTATTCCTCAAAATCCACCGCGTAATAAAGCATGGATGAAAAAAGGTAAGGCGGTACGGTTAGCCAAAATAGCGTTCGAGAAATACTTTATTAGTAAAATAAAAAAAGGAACAGCAGAACCTTTCTTTGAAAAACAGATCTTAAAACTACTCGGGCTGACTCGTTTGAAATAGTTGAAGGGGCTGTTAACTGCACAATCAGTATGATGAATCTGGCTGAATCAGGGGGGACAAAGAGGAGAGGATAAAATAGGCCGAAGTGATACTTTTTTAAGGTATGATATTGCCTTCCATAGGGTAAAAGGCGCGGTATGCTAAAGCTTGTCTACAGTAATAATATGGTGCAGTTGGCATCACATCTTGCACAGCGACAGCAATCGCAACCATTGCCACCGTTAGAAGCTGAAACAGTTATTGTTCAGAGTAATGATTTATCCCGCTGGTTATCATTATTTTTAGCTCATCAGCATGGTGTCGCCAGCCATATTGAATTTCCTTATCCTTCTGCTTATATTTGGTCCTTATTTAGGCAGTTACTGCCTGATGTTCCTCAGCATTCAGATTATTCAACGGATGCGATGTCATGGCGTTTGTTTGAACTATTACCTGAGTGTCGCAAGCAAGCAGGCTTTGAGTTAATCGATGCCTATCTGGGGCCGATTGATGATCCCTTAAAATGTTATACCTTTGCTCACCGAATAGCAGATACATTTGATCAATATTTAATGTATCGACCTGATTGGATCCAAGCATGGGAAAAGGGAGAGCAGCCACATTGGCAAGCGAGACTTTGGCAACAGTTGACAGGGGAAGTGGCCAGCCCTCCGCACCGAGCTAATTTATTGGTACAGTTACAGTCTGTTTTATCCTCAATGAATAGCAAACCAGAAGGGCTACCATCTCGATTAGCCATCTTTGGTGTCTCGGCTTTACCTCCTGTTTATATGGATCTTTTTGCTCTGCTGGCTGAGCATTGTGAAGTAACACTGTATTTGTTATCTCCCAGTGAAGAGTATTGGGGTGATATTTGGGATAAAAAATCACAAGCTCGGCATTTATTGGACTCTGCTGAAGATGATAACTATGTGGTTAATGGTCACCCCTTATTAGCGAGTTTAGGTAAACAAGGACAAGAGTTCTTTGAGCAACTACAAGACTACCCATCACAAGAGCAGTTTTTATATGCCGAGACTGAAAGTAACACCTTATTAGCAACGTTACAGAATGATATTTACACGCTTCATGAGCGTGAGATGGAGGATGAGAAGCGTCAGATTGAACGCAATGATGATTCAATTAAAGTTCATTCTTGTCATAGTGCTATGCGAGAGATTGAAGTCTTACATGATCAGTTATTAGACTTGTTTGAAAATCACCCTGAGTTATCGCCGACAGATGTGGTGATAATGACGCCTGATATTGATTTATATACCCCGTGGATTGAAGCGGTTTTTTCTTGTATGCCCGCGCAACAACGACTTCCTTATGGCATTGCAGACTCAGGTATTCAGCGACAAAGTGCAATTATTACCACTTTTAATAGTTTATTAGTCTTGCCGCAATCTCGCTTTGATGTTGAAACAATAATCACATTATTAGAGTGTCCCGCTATTCAGCACCGATTCTTATTAGATGATGACAAACTGGCTATTATTCGCAATTGGTTAAGAGAGACTCACATTCATTGGGGCTACTCAGCTAAAGACAAGGTAAGTTTAGACTTACCAGAGTTAGAAACACATACATGGCGAGCAGGACTCGATCGGCTTTTATTAGGTTTTGCTATGCCGCTGGCACATGAGCGAGAAGATTGGGGCTTGTTTGATGGTAAGTTGGGTTTTGATGGCATTAGTGGAGATAGAGCGGACATACTGGCACAACTTTGTCGATTTATTGACCAATGCGATCGGTATCGTCAAAAGCTAAAAGGTTCATTTAATGCTCAACAATGGCAACAAACTTGTGTGGCTTTATTAGATGATTTTTTTAGTACATCGACAGCAGACGATGATGCAGATTGTTTATTACTTAGTAAAACAATAGCGTCATTAGTTGAGGCGACAGAATTAGCTAAGTTTGATCAGGAGATGAGCGTTGATTTACTGAAAGAGTGGATTGATGACCATTGTGATAGTCAGCAAAGCCAATCTCGCTTTATGGGCCAAGGGCTTACTTTTTGTGGCATGGTTGCGATGAGAAGTGTTCCCTTTCCGGTGGTATGTTTAATCGGGATGAATGATGCTAGCTACCCTCGCCGTCAGCCAACGGCAGGCTTTGATTTATTGTCGACTCACTTTCGCAAGGGCGATCGTTCACGCCGCGATGATGATCGCTATTTATTTCTAGAATCAGTACTGGCGGCAGAATCACATCTGTATTTTAGTTATATTGGTGCCAGTGTGGCTGATAATGCACTTATTCCTCCTTCGGTATTAGTCAGTGATTTGAAAGATGTTTTACAGCAAAGTTTTATCGGAGAAGAGGAGGATGATATTTGGCAACAAGTCTTCACTCAACATCCCTTACAAGCCTTTAGTGAACGCTACTATCAGCAAAAAGATAACGATGACAAGCTGTTTTCGTATGTTACTGCGAACTGCCCACCGCTAGAAAAAGAAGCTGAAGCAGAGCCGTGGTTTAAAGAAGCGTTAATCGCTGTCGATGAATCATGGCGGCAAGTCAGCATGCTGCAATTGATTCAGTTTTTTAGTCATCCTGCACGCTATTGTTTGCAACACCGATTAGGCTTGCGGTTTGAGTTTGATGAACAAAAGCTTGAAAGCCGCGAACCTTTTGCTTTGGATGGCTTGCAGTCATGGCAATTACGTCAACAGTTATTAAGCTATCGCTTGCAGGGCAAAGATAATGTTGAAGATCTTATTAAGGCAACAGCAGTCATGCCTCAAGGACAGGTAGGCGAACAATTCTATCAGCTACAAGAGGATAAAGTAGATAAGTTTGCAGAGACTTTAGCAGAACATTATCCAGAGACACTCATTGATCCGATAGCCGTTGATTTATCAATTGGCTTATTTAGCCTAACAGGGCAATTACGTGATGTGTCAGTAGCAGGACTATTTAATTATCGCGTAGGCAAGGCCAATGGGAGTCAGGTAATGGGCTGTTGGATAAAACATTTAATTTTAAACTGTATCTGTCCTGAAGGAGTGGATACAGACAGTAGCTTGTTTACGGAAGATAAAGAATATCACTTTGAGAAAGTGGCAGAAGCAAAACAAATATTAAATACATTATTAGAGCTTTACTGGCAGGGCTTACATCATCCCTTAGCTTTCTTTGCAAAAACAAGCTTTGCTTATGCTCAAGCCACATTGAATGGTGGGCGGGCTAATCCTGATACTGCCATATATAACGCTTGGCATGGCAATCAAATGATTACAGGGGAAGGCGAGGATCTAGTCTATCAACAACTCTATTTACATCCCCCTCTGGATGAGGAATTTGAACAGCTTGCTCTCAGCGTCTACGAGCCATTGCATGCACATTTGCAAGGGGCAAAATTATGACAAGCTTTAATGCACAGACGATAGCATTAGAAGGGCTTAATATCATCGAAGCCAGTGCGGGTACGGGTAAAACATATACCCTTGCAGAGCTTTACCTTCGTTTACTGCTTGAACCAGGACAATCTGGACAAAGTCTAAGCGTCGAGCAAATACTGGTTGTGACTTATACTCGGGCGGCAACGGAAGAATTGCGTGACCGCTTACGTCAAAAGTTAGTTGATGCACGTAAGGAACTACTCAAAGATCCGAGTGATAGAAGTTTTCTACAAAACATGACGGACACGGAACAGTGTAGACAGGCATCACAAAAGTTGATGCTGGCGATACAAAGCTTTGATCAAGCGGCTATTTTTACTATCCATAGTTTTTGTCAGCGCGTATTGTCCGATTATGCTTTTGAAAGTGGCCTGCGTTTTGAGCTTGAGTTGATAGGGGATGATTTAAGTTTATTACAATCTGCCACAGATGACTTTTGGCGACGACATGTTGCTGTGGCTGATAGCGCGTTTGTTAGCTATTTATTATCAAAGAATGAAAGTCCTGAAACATTATTAGCTTCAATCAGAAGTCTAGTGGGTAAACCTTATATAGAAACAATTCCAGTGGCCTTATTAGATGTAAATGAGAGTCTGGATCAGATTAAAAAACAGTTCGCCCACGCACAACTAATTTGGTTAGAAGAGCAGCAAGAAATTCTCGATACCTTTAATAATAAAGCCTTGTTGAATGGCAATAAATACCGCGCTGCGAGTGTTAAAAAATGGCTAGACCTATTAGCCAATATGATGTCACTACCGGCAAGCCCTGCAAGGGTATTTGATGGTTTTGAACGTTTCAGTCGGAGCGTTTTAAACAGCGCATTGAAAAAGGGACAAGGTTTACCCGAGCTTCGTTTTTGGTCAGTCTGTGAGAGCTTAAGTGAATCTTATCAGCAGTTGGAGTTGGCACAAGAGTCACAATTGCAAGGCTTACGTGTTGCCTTACTTGCTTTCTTACGGGAATCATTACCTCAACAAAAAAGACAGCAGCAAGTTCAGTCATATGATGATTTATTGATCAATCTTGAACACGCTCTTCATGGCGAGCAGGGTGATCATTTAGTTGAAAATTGTCGTCAGCAATATCAAGCGGCCTTGATCGATGAATTTCAAGACACCGATCCTATGCAGTATGCGAGTTTTAACCGCATATATGCGAATAGTGGCTTAGCAACTTTTTTAGTAGGTGATCCCAAACAAGCTATTTATAGTTTTCGAGGGGCGGACATTTTTACCTATTTGCAGGCAAAATCACAGGCAGATAAGGAATACACCTTAAGCACAAATTGGCGCTCACATCATCATTTAGTGACCGCAGTTAATACACTTTTTAACCGTTGCAGCAATCCTTTCCTAGAGGAGGACATTCCGTTTCATCCGGTTGCAGCTCAGCGTCAGGAGTCACCAGCATTAAGGGTGAGCAATACAGAAACAACTGCCTTACAGTTATTATGGGCAGACAGTGAAAAAGCAATGGCAAAGAAAGAGCTGACAGCTATTGCTGCTGAAGTCACAAGTGATGAGATCGCTCGCTTATTAAATAGTAGCCAACAAGGTGACGCTGTCCTTGGTGATGAAACGTGTGAGCAGAGCCGCCCATTATCTGGTGGTGATATTGCGGTATTAGTCCGGAATCATCGCCAAGCAAATGAGATTCAACAACGACTTCAACAACGTGGTATCAACAGTGTGCAGCAAGGGCGAGAGAATGTCTTTTTATCAAAAGAAGCCTTAATATTGCAGCGAGTTTTATTAGCCATTGCACAGCCTAATAATGAAGCGCGTATTACGGCCGCTTTGGCAACGCCATTATGGGGATTAAATGCAGCTGAATTATTGGCTTTACAATATGATGAAGAGAAGTGGATAGAGCAGACAGAACTGTTTTATGAATATCATCAACTCTGGTTAAAACATGGCTTTATGCGCGTGTTTCGTCAGTTTATGACGGCTGTTTCAGTGCAGCAAAGGCTATTGAAACACCGTGATGGTGATCGACAATTGACTAACCTTAATCATTTAGCTGAATTGATTCAGATTCAGTGTCAGCATAGCGAAGGCATGGAAGCTGTATTGTATTATTTATCTGACCATATTCAGTCAGCGGACGGCAATGATGAGCAGGCTCAATTACGTTTAGAGAGTGATGAACAATTAGTTAAAATAATTACCATTCACAAAAGTAAGGGCTTGGAATATCCAATTGTATTTTGTCCTTTTCTTTGGGATGTGAATTTAAGAGCAGATAAAGATGCGGTGATTACATTCCATGAACCAGCAAGTAAACAGGCTTATGCTGCTTTTTCTGAACCTGCACTCAGCCGAGCGGCTGAACTGGTTATTATGAATGAACGAGCAGAAGATTTAAGGTTGTTATATGTCGCCTTAACCCGTGCCCGCGAACAATGCTATATCGTGTGGGGCAATGTTAAAGGGCGGAGTGATGGTCAACATGTGAGTGATTCTGCATTATTTAGTTTATTGCATCCGACATTAACGGAGCTAAACAGTGAATTAATGCGCGAAGAAATTCACCGTCTGGCTTTAGAGAGTGAAAATACCATTTCAGTAGATACGATTCGTCAGCAAGAAGTGATTAATTATAGTGGTGCTAATGAGCTGAAAACCAATCTATCAGCCAGAAATGTGAAGAGGAAACTAGCAAAGCCTTGGCGTATGGCGAGCTTTAGCTCATTGGCTCATGGGCATGATGCTGAAGTTGCAGATTATGATTACTCAACATCATTGCTGCGGGTGGAGAAGGTGAAAGCTGCTAGTCGTATAGACAATGATCGCTTTTCTTTTCCACGCGGTGCACAGGCAGGAACATGTCTTCATGCTTTGTTTGAATATTGGGATTTTACTAGCCAAGATGAGCAGGCTAAACAGCAACTTGTTTCGCGCACATTATTACAATATGGTTTTGATGAAAAATGGGTGCCAGTAGCATGTCAGTGGTTATCTGAAGTGCTCGACACCCCCCTGAATGACATGGGCTTATCATTAGGTCAATTACAGCATCAGCAACGCTTAGATGAATTATCTTTTTATTTTCCTATTGCGAATCTATCTGTTGATCGTTTAAAAGCAGCGCTATTACCGGTATTAAGTGAAGACTCGCCATTAAGAGAGGTGATTCAACGCTTAAATTTCTCTGCACTTTCAGGCTTTATGAAAGGGTTTGTGGATCTAGTTTTTGAAGATAATGGCCAATATTATATTGTTGATTATAAGTCGAACCATTTGGGTTATGAGGCGGAGGAATATCAGGCAGAGCGACTTAATAATGCCATGGTTTCTCATGACTATCCTCTGCAATATCTTATCTATAGTTTAGCTTTGCATCGTTATTTACGATTACGCTTAACGGACTATGATCCTGAACATCACCTTGGTGGGGTGTATTACTTGTTCATTCGCGGAATGAAAGCAGAATGGGGGAGTGCTGGTATTTTCCATGACCGATTAAGTACAACATTACTGGATGCATTTGATCAGTGTTTGCAGGGAATAAGTCATGAATGATTTAGCCCTCAGACAAGCTGGATTTAGTGAACTATCCTGTCAGTTTGCCCAATTTATCGCTAGGATCAATCATAATAATGACCCGCTGGTGGCTGTTACTGCGGGCTTAGTTAGTGAGGCCGTTGCTCAAGGTCATGTGTGTTTGAATTTACAACAGACATTTAGTGAAGGGCTGGATTTACCTACAGACAAGGGCGAATGGTTACAGCGTTTAATGGACAGCTCTGTGATCGGCTTAGAAGGAGAATACACACCGTTAATACTGACAAAAGAGGGCTGTGTTTATCTCTACCGTTATTGGCGGGAAGAGCAAGATGTTGCAGAAGCGATACGCAAACGATGCCTGCCTATTGAACTGTTTGATGAAGAACAGTTACAGCAAGACTTTTCTCAATGGAATAGTAATGTGGAGGGTGTGGATTGGCAGAAGGTGGCTGTATTAACTGCACTGACGCGCCAGTTTACTGTAATAACAGGGGGGCCTGGAACAGGTAAAACGACAATCGTATTACGGCTATTAGCGATGTTACAGCGTCAACAGTCAGGAATGAAAATAGCTTTGGCAGCCCCAACGGGTAAAGCTGCAGCACGATTGCAACAGGCAATTAATGTTAATAATAAACAGACAGTAGAAACAACAACATTACATCGCTTATTAGCGATTAGTGCTCAAAATGAACAAGGTCGCTATAACGCTGATAACCCAATTGCGATCGATTTTCTGATTGTTGATGAAGCCTCTATGGTTGATATAAGTTTAATGGCTAAATTAATGCGTGCCTTGCCAGATAAGGCTCGTTTAGTCTTATTAGGTGATAGCCAGCAACTTTCTTCTGTTGAAGCGGGGGCTGTTTTAGCTAATTTATGTGAGCAATCGCCTCACTATTCAGACGACTTTATTGGTCTAATCAAGCTGATAACAGGCCAAGAGATCAGCTTTGAAAATAAATCATCATCGCCATTAGAAAACAGTCTTGTTATCCTCCAAACCAGCTATCGTTTTGATAAGAACAGTACAGTAGGCCAACTGGCTAAAGTAGTACAAAAAGGTGATATTCAAGGTTTGTATACGGAGATAAATAAGGCAAAACAAGATGTGTGGCAGCAACAGCTCGATCCCTTCAGTATTCAACAGTATCTGATGGCGGCTTATCAACCTTATTTTGATGCGATAAAAGCAGGTGAAGACGCATCAAGCTGTTTGAAATTATTCGAACAGTTTCGGGTTTTAGCAGCACTAAAACAAGGCCCGCACTCTGTATTGTCAGCAAATGAACTGATTGAACAATCATTAAAAGTACAAGGCTGGAGAGTCCATCAACAGCTGTATTATGGTAAGCCTATTATGGTCACACAAAATGACTACCGGCAGCGTCTTTTTAATGGTGATACGGGACTTGTTTTACGAGATAATCAGGGTGAGTTAAGTGCATGTTTTTGGGGGGAAGGCCAAGCTGTTCGCTGGGTCAAATTATCTCAATTACCTGCTTATGAAACAGCTTATGCCATGACTATTCATAAAAGCCAAGGGTCGGAGTTTAATCATGTTGCGATCTTATTGCCTGCTGAAGAGAGCCCGCTATTAAATAGAGAATTATTATATACGGCTATCACCAGAGCCAAGCTTGGAGTGAAGGTTTTTTCTAGTGAGGCGGTATTAGAAAAAACAGTGACAACGCAACATCAACGAGAAACAGGGCTTGCGACATTATTACAGCGGACAGAGTGATGTAGGCTGTGTGAGCTAAACAGCCCATTGAATAAATTAAGCGATAAACAGTGTTATAGCTAGTGAGTGTAACGATAAACTGTGATATCGAGATTTGTGAATTCGAAGAGCAACTAGATGAGGGTTTAAATTTTACACAGGAGCATCACTACCCCATGATGTCACCGATGAGCGCCGATCATTTTCACTACGTCTATCCTCTTTATCCAGCTCAAATCGTAGCATTTCACGCTGATCTTTACCGGAGCGGCGTTGAGCTTTACGTTTCTCCACTGTGATTGCAGAGTTCCACTTTAGACCATCATTCGTTATTGAGTCATTCATTAATATTTCTCCTTCAGTGAACTAAAATAGATATTTGTAAGATATTCATATCTTAACAATATCTAATAGATAAAATAAAGGCTGTCCGAGGAATTATTTTGGTACAGGGGAGAGTATGATAGATTTTTCCACGTATATGACTGTGTTTATGTATCAAGAGATTGAAGAAAACAGTGCAGTTGAAATAAATGGCATCGATTACTTAGATATCTTTTATAAATAGTTGTCTATTACGGAAAATTAAGGTTCTTTTTGGGCTAGAAGCTTTGGAAGTTATTCACTGAATCAGATTAGCTATTGATGCAATGGCATATGTAACGAGTATTCATAAATACTAAACGTTAGAATTTATCCATACAGAGAATTTCTCAGCGAGCTGAAGAATGCAACTTATTACATAGGGAATTATGACTTATACCTATTAGCAGAGAAAATCAGGGTGCGAAGAGTAGTTATAGTGAGATTATAGTAAAGAAACAGTGGTGGTAGCAGAGCAAACATAATCAAGTGTTGCGACATTATTATAGCTAGCCAAGTAAGTAGAGGGTTGATTTATAGATGTGTTATTTATTTCAGGCATAAAAAAAGCGCTTAGATTTCTCTAAGCGCTTGTTCTATATGGCGTCCCCAAGGGGGTTCGAACCCCTGTTACCGCCGTGAAAGGGCAGTGTCCTAGGCCTCTAGACGATGGGGACCTAAAACTGTTTCTTTAATCTAAGCAAGCTAACTTCAAAGCTAAACATGCAGCACATAAGTGCATAAAAAAGGGCTTGCAGAATCTGCAAACCCTTATTCTATATGGCGTCCCCAAGGGGGTTCGAACCCCTGTTACCGCCGTGAAAGGGCAGTGTCCTAGGCCTCTAGACGATGGGGACCTAAAACTGTTTCTTTTCGGTTGCTTGGTGGAGCTA